>Ga0155566_105_pt1 | contig 48798 bp, 56 predicted proteins | sample RifCSPhighO2_12_FD_107223 | JGI IMG/M metagenome (GOLD analysis project Ga0155566, IMG submission 107223) | Candidatus Nomurabacteria bacterium RIFCSPHIGHO2_12_FULL_44_22b
GGAACCGGAGTCCCCGGTGTTTAGAAGATATATGTCTTCGATTTCGGTAGCGTTCAAACAATCCGTACAAGTCACATCGTTCACTGTCAGAGTGTTGCCGGAGATGGCAAGACCTGAAAGGGTGGAGATGAATTCAAATTGAGTATCGGAATCGTCCCAGAAGACCAGTTGGTTTGCACCGGGATCTGCTAGAGATGTTTGGGCCAGGTCATCGAGAGTAGCGGTGGCATCAAGGTATGCAGCAGCTGTGTTTTCCGCTTCGGTCCAGACATCGAAACACCCTTCTACTGCGCCGGAAGCATCTACACCAAGTGACGCATTTCCAGCCGCACAATTAGCACCATTGGCGGCTAGCGCGGTGGCAGTAGTGGCCAGGTCAATAGTAATGTTGTTCGGCACTTGCGCATCGGTAACGGCGCCGGAAATGTCTTGTAAATCAAGGGCGGCTTCGAGAGTGGCCTCCGTGGTCGCATCAATAGCATCGAGCCCATTTATGGTTCCGACACCTGTCAGTGTAAGGGTCGGTGTCGAAGTTGTGCCTGATATAGTCACATCATTTGAAAATGTAACCAGGCCGCTCCCAAAAGTCATCGTTGTATCTGTGCCGGACACATCAAAGGTCCAGATGTTTGCGGCATTCGTCCCGTCTGACCAGGTAGTATCGTCTATGGTGGTAGAATCAAAACCACCCGGGCCAGTGCATGCACTGCCGGTTCCGGTTAACACTCCCAAATTATCTACTTCCACGCATTGTGCTCCTCCTCCAGAAAGTGAAGAGGAAGTTATTTCTCCTCCGCTTATGTCACCAAGGATATCGATGTCACCCAATCCATCGAGAAGTAAAATATTGTCGGCCCCCGTGCCTGGAACACTTCCGAGTACAGATCCAGAGTTGATGGCGTATCCGGCAGAAACAATTTGCGGACGCGGATCAAGGGTTTCAAAACTTACCCCCACACAGGAAGCAGCAACCTGAGCCGCAACTTCTACGTTCACATACACAGTATCGTTGTCCTGAAAATTATAATCGAGTGTATCGCCTCCCGCCCCTCCGATCTCAGCGTCAAAAACTCCATCACGAGTGAGAATCGTCATCGTGGTGGGAGTAATAGCTGGCCAAAGTTGAGTTCCCTCACCCTCATCGGGGTCATCCCAGATGGAAAACCGATAACAAAAATCAGTACCATCCTCGTCTCCGAGTAAATTTCCGTCTACATCTAGCAATCGTCCTTGAAAATTAATTATTTCCGGAACACCGGTTTGCGAAAATGCGTTCGAAAGTGGAAAAAAAGCAAAAATAATGACAAAAAATCCGACACTAAAATATCTTAACCTTGTTAAGTTTTCGGTTGCAGTTTTGATGCCGAATTTAATTGGTCTCAATGGTGAAATTATATCATATTACCTAGGTAAAAACCCTATTTGGCAAGGTTTTGTGGATAACATAAATCCGGGATCTCGGCCAGCCATTTTAGGCCGTTCTTATTCCTCCAAAAGCTCAAAATCTTCACCTTCTTTTGCGATAACTTTTTTACTACGGATTAAATAGACAGTTCTAATTCCAATGCCCAATAGAAAAATTAAGGTGGTTACAAGAATATAGAAAGATATTGAATTATCAGCATTATTTGAGGTGGTTACATTTACTGTAGGCAAAGTATCAATGCCGGATGGCAACATTGCTTGCTTGGGTTGGATTGAAGCAGGTTTCGTGGTTTTTGGGGTTAAAAGAGAGGCAGAAGTATACGAAATCTGGTTTTCCGCCCCTGGAGTAGGTTTTGCCCCGACCCAGACATTATTTATTCTTTGGAGTGAATTCCCGTCTCCAGCCCCACTCGTGCTTCCTTTATAGGCATATTGGTCAATGATCTTGTCCCCGTCCTTGAGAGCAAGCACTTCGCCGGCGTTATTTAAGGAAAAAGTCGAATCAAAGATGGTTCCGAAAAAATTCGGCCAATCGGCCGCAAATTTCGAGGGATTGGAAACTATAATAGCGTAACCAGCTGGTTCTATCTTTGTGCTGCCTTCTACCAGCGTAAGCTTATGATTGGTATCACCCTCAAATAACTTAAGAATGGAAAGGTCCACCTCGCTGTCAGAATTATTAAATACCTCAATCCATTCCCTACCCTCATCGCTCCCCGTCTTGAGATCATACATTATCTCATTTATTTCTAAGGAAGCCAGCGTAAAATAAATCGGAAAAAAGGAAATTACTATTAGCAGAATAATTTTCTTCGCCATGCTATAATATTAACACGTGTCCCGTTAGAAATTCAACGAACGGGGATGAAAGATAAATATTATTATTATTTTAAATTTTTAATGGGATGGAAAAAATAGATTTTTTGTCGATTGGGGATATCGTGGTAGACAATTTTATACGAATTAGCGATGCGCATATTCACTGCCGGATGGACACTGATGCTTGTGAGTTATGCCTACGCTTCGGTGATAAAATACCTTATGAATCATCCACAGTGGTGCCCGCAGTTGGCAATTGTGGCAATGCATCTGTTTCAGCTGCCCGCCTAGGACTTCGTTCTGCTCTAATTTCACATTTGGGTGAAGACGATAATGGCGCAGCGTGTCTGATAGCACTCGAGAGAGACAAAGTGATTACAAAATACATCGAGAAAGAAAAGGGCAAGCCCACCAACTACCACTACGTGCTTTGGTACGATATTGACCGAACTATTTTAGTTAAACACACCGCCTTCACTTATAAATTCCCGGAGCTTCCAAAAGTTTCTTGGATGTATCTAACCTCGCTTGCCGATCACTCCCTACCCTACCACGAAAAAATAGCTAATTTTTTGAAGAAAAATCCAGAAACAAAATTGGCCTTCCAGCCGGGAACTTTCCAGATAAAATTAGGGAAGGAAAAATTAAAAGATATTTATGCCCGCACCGAAATATTTTTTTGCAATTTGGAGGAGGCAGAAAAAATTCTCGGCATCCAAGACAAAGACGTTTTGACCCTAGCCAGGGGTATCGCCGCTCTGGGACCTAAAATGGTAGCGATCAGTGATGGTCCCAAGGGGGCTTATTTTTACTATAATAATGAGCTTTGGCAGATCCCGATTTACCCAGATATTGCTCCTCCTCTGGAACGTACCGGGGCTGGCGATGCCTTTTCTTCCACCTTCACTGCCGCCCTGGCGCTGGGCAAGTCCCCTCTCGAGGCCTTCGCCTGGGGACCAATAAATTCAATGTCCGTCTGCCAAGAAATCGGCGCGCAGAAAGGTCTCCTCCCTCGATCTAAACTGGAAGAATACTTGACCAAAGCCCCTGCGGATTATAAGGCTAAAAAAATAAATTAATTTACCAGTTTACAACCGATTACGCTATAATAGCGATATATCGCTATGCCACATGTATCTAAAAAAATATTAAATACCAAACAGGAAATAATAATTAAGGCTCGGCTTGTAGATATGCTACGGGCTGTGGGGAAAGACCACCGATCGGGCTATTCCCTGCGTGAATTACTTACTTATACCGAAATGATTATGCTTGCCAAACGCTTAGGAATAATTTACCTAGTAAGTAAAGAAACACCCACTCTTGATATTTGTAAAATTCTTCAAGTAAGTTCCTCGACTGTGATCAGAATTGAGAAAAGATTCGATCGAGGTGGATACCAAAATCTTTGTAAAGTTTTTAAAAAACTGGAACCGTCTATTGTCGATGTGTTGGAAACTATTTTAGGAGCAGGACTGCCTTCGAAATACGGCAAGGGCCGTTGGAAATTCCTTAATGATTACTAAAAATTATAGAACTGGTTGTTTTAATTATAGCGATATATCGCTATTTTACAGATAATATTTTTGCTTTTTTATATTTCTATTTCCTTCCTAGAATTTTCTTTACCGCTTCTTTGATGCCGTTTTTGCCCATGCCGTAGTGTTCTATTAGCTCTGATGGCGCGCCGGACTGGCCATAGCGGTCTTGGACGCCAATAAATTCTATTGGCACCGGAAAATTCCCAGCCAGAACTTCCGCCACCGCGGAACCCATTCCCCCCATAACCTGATGCTCTTCCACCGTCACAATTTTTTTAGTTTCTTTGGCAAGCGCGATAACAGCATTTTTATCCATCGGTTTTATTGTGGAGAGGTTTAATACTTTTGTTTTTATGCCTTCGGCTTCGAGCTCTTTCGCGGCTAGGAGCGCATTATAGACAAGTCCGCCCGTTGCAATTATGCCTACTTCCGCAATTCCGACTTCTGGCAACCAGAATATTTCTTCTTTACCAAAAGTAAAAGGAGTTTCTTCGGTAGTGATAATCGGAGTTTTCTCACGGGCGAGACGCAGATACGCCGGCCCTTTTGAATTTACCAAGGCAAGGGTTGCCTTCTTGGCTTCAAGCGCATCGCAAGGCGAAACGACGTCCATGTTCGGAAGCACTCGCATGAGCGCGATGTCTTCGAGCGCCTGATGCGTTCCACCGTCTGGCCCCACTGAAATGCCCGCATGCGACCCGGCAATCACCACTTTCCGGTCGTTGTAAGTAATGGTTGTTCTTATCTGTTCCCAATTGCGTCCCGGCGAAAACATCGCATACGAAGAACAAAAAGGGATTTTTCCCATGGTGCTTAAACCGGACGCAGTAGTAACCAAGCTTTGCTCCGCTACCCCCACTTGTATGAATCGAGCTGGAAATTTGTCGGCAAATAAATGCATCTGAGTGGATTCGGTCAGGTCGGCCGAAAGCCCGACCACATTTTTATTCTCTTCCCCTGCTTGGAGCAGCCCTTTGCCAAAGCCCTTTCGTATCGGCACTTGTTCTACATCAGGATTGAATAACTTGGGATTTAATTTTAGTTTTGGATTTAACATACTAGATTGGTCTATGTGCTTTAAGTTCGGCAAGCGCCTTCTCGGCTTCTTCTTTCGAGGGCGGTTTCCCGTGCCATTTATAATCGCGTTCCATAAAGCTCACGCCTTTGCCGGGTATAGTGTGGGCAATAATCACTGTCGGCTTTTCAAAAACCCCTTTGGCTTCGTTGACCGCTTCATTGAGTGCCTGAAAATCGTGCCCGGAAACTTCAATCACATGCCAGTTGAAGGCGCGCCATTTGTCCGCCAATGGTTCGAGCGGCATGATATTTTCAGTAAAGCCCTCAATTTGAATATTATTTCGGTCAATAATAGCGATCAGGTTTCGCAATCTATATTTCCCCGCGAGCATTATTCCCTCCCAGGAATTTCCTTCATCCAGTTCGCCATCAGACATAAAACAATAAATATATTTATCGGTGCTCATGCCGTGATCAATCTTCTCCGCAAGCGCCATGCCCACTGATTGGGAGAGCCCGGAACCGAGCGGTCCGGAAGATGTTTCGAGCCAGGGCATATATTCACGGTGCGGATGCCCTTGCAAGCGAGAACCAAAGTGTCGTAAAGTTTTAAGTTCTTCTACGGGAAAATATCCTGCGTGCGCCATGGTCGCATAATACACTGGGCAGATGTGGCCGTTCGAGAGCACTACCCGGTCTCGATCGGGCCAATCTGGATTTTTCGGATCATGCTTCAATACATGGAAGAACCAAAAGGTGAAAATATCCGCCATGCCGAGGGGTCCCCCGGTATGGCCGGAAGCAGAATATTTGTCTGTTTTAGTAGCTACTAATGATTCAATTATCGAACACCTGATGTCGTTAGCTTTCTGTTCCAGTTCCTTGATTTTGTGCTCGGTCAACATGTTAAACCCATTATACCTTATCGATATTTCCAAAACAATTATAAACTTGTGGTATAATACTTTTGCGATGATAACAGGGCCGAATCAAGGACTACCGACCACAGCTCCAGTAGAAAAAGAGCCGAAAGTGCTTACTTTTGAGGAATTTAGTGCCCGAGATAAAGCTAATTTTAATGCCGTCCGATACGGCAATTTCTACAGACATTTCGACGGAAGTGCTGAACATAAAGCTAGATGGTATTATGGAAAATTTGAAGACGAAAATAGGGAGTTAGTAATGAGGTTACTAAATAAAATACGCGACATGGATGAATCGAGGGGCATTTCTACTGCCTTAAGGCCTTGTGACCGACTCCTTTATGAGGCCTATGTAATAATGCGTGGTTATAGAGTTCCCGACGAAGAGCTTTTTGCTTAATTTTTATTGTTCTAATTTTTCGATAGCTTTTTCGATATCATGTACAGCTTTCCTGTAATCTCTAAGTTTGGCATTCATATTTATTCTGTTTATTTGCTGTAAAATAGGTCCTTTGGATGGAAAAGGAATGTTCGCTCCTGCAGCCCTATTTCTTAGTGTTTCAACTTCATTCGCACGTCGTATTGGTTCTTCACGAGCAAATTTTGCACCAGCTTCTTGTTGCTCTGCCTTGCTCCTCTCGGCTTCCTGTTTTTCTCTAAAAGTTTTTATAGCGGCTTTCACTGCCTTATCGGAATCGGGAAGTCTACCAGCGTCCAATTCGCCTGCAATGTATTTCACAAATTCTAATCCTCCTATTTTATTGGCTTCTTCAAAACGTTGGATTGCTCGTTCCCATTCCTCCGCCAGTTCCCTTAAACCCACCTCGTCAAGAGATAGGCGTAGTGCGTCTATTGTTTTTATTATCGTGTCACTAGGCACAAAATAAAGTTTGCGAAATCTTTCGTCAACATTCCTTAATCTTCTATCCAGACGCCTTTGCGACTCTGTGGCCCCCCATTTTACTTCAGATTTACGATCAGGTGGTTGGTTAAATTGGTTCATAAAATGACTATATTACAATTCTCTAAATCTTTCTATCGTCTCTATTATATCATCTGTATTAAAAATTGCCGAACCGGCGGCAAGTTTGGTGGCTCCGGAGGCCACCAAGAGCGGTGCAGTAGTTTCGTTTACTCCAATGTCCACCCCGATGGGCAAGTTCGGGTATTTTTCACGGATTGTTTTTATTTTTCCATACACTTTGTCATCGAGCGTTATGCCTTGGTAGCCAATTTTATCATTGCCCATGCACTGCACGAAATCGATAAATGGAATTAAAGGAAATAACTTCTCAAGCGGAGTTCCGGGTTTGAGCGCCACCCCTATTTCAATGGCGTCTCGAATATACATATCGATACCCTCTAGGAAATTTTTAAAATTCTCCAAGTCCCCCACTGCTTCCAGGTGGAAAATTATTCTGCGAGGGCCCAGTTTGGTATAAATATCGAAATTTTCCACTGCCCCCACAACCATCAAATCCAGTTCAAAATCAATATCCTCCCAAAACGGCATTCCTTCCTGCTCGCGCAAAATTTTTTTAAAGTGCTCGTCAAAATCATTTTCCAAAAATTCGCCTTCAACTTGGGAAGGTTTCGATAAAAAAGGCCAAGTCAAAGAAGGCACAAAAATTCCGTCGCAAAGATCTACCTGCACCACTGGTGCGATACCTCGCACCAGAGCAACTTTGTTTTTCAAATCCTCATAATTTTTCGGCAAAATCGCCGGAAGTATTTCGGCCATATTATTGCATGTCTAATTTCTCTTTTTGTCTTTTAACTTCTTCGACCAACGCATCGTGAAAAACCCCATTAGAAGCGATAAATGAACCTTCATCGGAGAGGGTCCAGTCGCGGCCATTAATTCCGGTGACTTTCCCGCCGGCCTCCAGAACCAAGAGTATTCCAGCTGCCGCGTCATAAGTTTTAAAACCCAATTTTATATCAGCTTCCGTACTGCCTCTGGCCACGAACGCCAAGTCGAGCGCAGTGCAACCAAAATCTCGAACAGAAGAAACGACGCGTTCAGGTAAATCGCGCAATAAATTTCTCCGTATTTTTAAATCTGGTGGCTTGCGACCGGAAGAAACCGTGACAATGCATTTGTCATGACCGCTTTTTGAAACGTGAATCAACTTGTCATTTAAATAAGCTCCCTTCCCAGTTTCAGCATAAAAGAGTGCACGGGTAGCCGGGTTGTAAACTACCCCGACTAGAATTTTTTCATCACAGATAAGTGAGATCGAGATAGCAAAAAAAGGGATCTGGTGCGCAAAGTTCCGGCTGCCGTCCACCGGATCGACATACCAGGTATAGGAACCCTCTTTTATTATTGGGTCGGTTTCCTCGCCAATGATTGAATGATCAGGGAACTTTTCAGATATTATTCTTTTGATTAGCTCCTCGGACTCCGTGTCGGCCAGCGTGACCATGCTTTTATCTTCCTTCACTCCCCGTTTTATCTCAGTTTCTTGATGCCACTCCAGAATTTTTCCAGCTTCCAAGGCCGCCCGTATCGCCACCTTAAGCTCCGTAGATTTATCCTGCATAAATGTTTATTTATAGATGTCGAGCTTATCAATTTTTCCGAGCCGGCGGATGTGCCGCTCGCCATTACTGTAAGGGGTGCTAAGCCACTTGCTCACTGCGGTTATAGCCATATCTTCCGTAAGATATCGCGCCGCTAAGGATAAAATATTTGCGTTGTTGTGTTCTCTTGACCGCACAATTATATCCGCTTCGTCATCCACCACCGTCGGCGCTTCGCCATAGTAAACCACCGCCCGCACGTGAGAAAATTTATTTGCAGCTAGCGCTTCCCCTTGTCCCGTTGCCCCGAGGATTATGCCCCGGGAATTATCAGGGTCCTTGGAAATTTCCCGAGCTACAGGAATCACAAAATCCGGATAATCATCTGTCTCGTTGTATCCAAAGGCACCTTTATCTACCACTTCATGCCCATGGCCCCGAAGAAACGTCACTAGTTTCTCTTTAAGCACATAGCCCGCATGATCTGTGCCGACAAAAATCTTCATATAGGGATTATATCAATAAGTAAAAGTAAAGTAAAAGTCCGCCATTACCTGAATTCGATCCTTACCAAGGATGCTATGGCCACAAAAAAGCCAATGACGAGAAATAGCAAGCTGAAAATGAGCCAAAGCTTGGTTCTGGACTTGCTTACAAAAAGAAACCGATTCTCAAATGAACCTAGAAACTTATTGACATTTTTGTCAAGTTCTTGTTTGCCCTCGCTCGGACGAAACAGCGGACTGCCCCCGCCGGCATAGTAACTGATGAGGTCATGGCGATTTAAAACTCCGGCCAGTCGGCCATCTTCCTGTACAACAGAAATTGGATTTAAGTGATGATGTTCCGCAAATATCTTTGCCGCTTCGGTAATGCTCGAATTGCGCCGGAGTAGTATTGGTTCTTTGTTCATCACATCCCCCACCCGCATCGAAAGAAGAGTAGCCAAGCCGCCTTTGGATTTATCCACTTTATAGAAATCAAATTCTTCAAAAAGTTTGAGCAGAGTAGGTAGGTGAATGCCGGTGCCTTTAAGCGATAGGTCGTATTCCGTCAAAATTCCCACTACTTTCCCGTCGCTTGCGATAACCGGCGCGCCGTCAAGCTTATATTGGGTAAGCAGCCGCACCGCGTCCTTCACTGACATATTCGGTGAAAGCGAAATCGTATTTAACACCATCAATTCGTCCACGCGGTTCATTATTTATAGTATAATCAACCTTATGAAGTTTTACAAATACCACGGTGCGGGCAACGACTTCCTGATGATCGACAACCGGAGCGGGCGTTTTGATATTCATGATGTGGAAAAGATAAAGCTACTATGCCACAGGCGTTTTGGTATCGGCGCGGACGGAGTTTTTACCCTCAAGAATCATCCTGATTATGACTTTGAAATGGTTTGGTGCAATAACGACGGCAGCATGGGGGCAATGTGCGGTAACGGCGGGCGATGCATTGTGCATTTCGCGCACAATATTTTAAAAATTAAAGGAAAATTTCTGAAAAACCCGAAAAAAGTGAAATTTTTGGCCGTGGACGGCGAACATGAAGCGAAGATTCTTTCAGACGGTCGGGTGAAGTTAAAAATGCAGGATGTGAAAGACATAGGGCTCCGAAATGACCTCACTTTCCTCTCTTCCGGAACCACTCCGCATCATATTCAATATGTGGTGAATGTGGAGAGCTTCCCTGTCTGCGAGGAGGCGAGGAAAATTCGTGATAAAGATGATAATTCAAAAGGGGTAAATGTAAATTACGTGGAAAATAAAAATGGGGTATTTCATGTCCGCACTTATGAACGCGGCGTAGAAGATGAAACATTGGCCTGCGGTACAGGGGCTACTTCTGTTGCTGTCGCCTCGCACTATTTAGGAATGTTAAAAGAAAATATCTGCCACATCAAACAGCCGGGCGGAGAGCTTACGGTGGAATTTGATCCGCCAGCTGGCGGACCGGATGGCACCTACAAAAACATCTGGCTCACCGGCCCGGCAGTGTGTGTATTTAAAGGAGAAATCGCGTAACTACGTAATTTACGTCCACGCAATTAAAGTCCCTGATTTTTTGATTGGCGCGCGCGGGCAATGACTTCATCCCGCAATTGTTCGGCTACTTCTTTGGAAAGTCCCACCAATCTGCCTTCGGTAATCCCTCCGTATCCCCCGGTATATCCACTGCCGCCGGCCGTTTGAATATGCAAGTCCGAGAGTCCAAGTAAACGAGCAAGTATGCCGCGATAAATATCCACGTTCTGGATGCGATCATAGGGAATGGTTACATACTTTTTATAGATAACTCCGGATTCTTTTTTGAAGCCGTTCTCAGCGAGTTCATAGCGGTAGAAGCGATAAGTAAGCTTGGCCCAGATAAAACATACAATTATGAGTGCCAGGGCAACCAAGAGAATCCAAATCGCTGAATCACGTAACTGAACTTCTCTCACTCCATCCACAAACACTGTACTTGCATTGTCAGCCAAAAATCCCCCGACCCAGATACTGAAGATAATAATGGGAATAAACGAGCTCAGAACGAAACTGAACGAGAACAACCACACTGCCTTCGGATCTAATTGTTTCATGAAGATAATTTTTGTAAATTTATCGAGCCCTGGTTTCAAGGCGCTCGACGCGCACTCTTAAATTTTCAATATTCCTTTCTTGAGAGATATCCGTATGCATTAATGTCGCCATGGTCTGCCGGTGCTCTCTGCCTTCCTCCGTAAACACCTGCATTTGTTTGAGCAATAATGCAAAGGCCTTATCGTGCTGGGCAAGCTTTTCATCAATCTTATTGAATCTTTCGTCAACTTTAGAAAACGCCTTGGCGGTAGAGGCCATGGCTTTCTCAAATGCGGACATCGTTACATGCTGTTTAGATTTGCCGTCCTTCATGCTCTTAGCATAGCATACACCGAGAAAATACAAAAGAATTACACTGCCTTCGGATCTAATTGTTGCATGTAGTATTATTTACAGCCACTTGGTACTCGGGATACTAAAATTACAATCTTTACCTTCTCCACCGTTCACCGAGCAGCGTATTTGGACAATTGTCATGCCATTTTTCAACAGCAACAATGTAATAGCTAAGCGCCACTTGACATTCAAAATTATTTTCTGCGTTTACCTCGATACTGCAGTTATTATGCATATATTCTTCTTGAATAATTTTTATATAATTTTGCAGATCAGCGCAAAAAACATCATCGAAACCCTCTTTTCCCGCTGAATTATCACTGTCGTTTTCTTTCGTATCGCTATCTGCGGCCTTCGACGTAGATAAATTCACTGATATGCCGGAAGGGTTTTTACTTTTAAAATAATTTTCCACGTATGCAGTTTTGTCTTGCGAACCATTATATCCACTCAAAAATTCTTTTATGTCATTGGAGGTTTGTTTTTCTTTATATTGCCCCACGCCCCACTGCACACCAAGAACAAGTACAACGCCGACCAACACTCCGACTAATATATTTTTATTTAAAAAATTCATAATGATGTTAATAATTAATACTAAATATCCGACGTTGTAATTATAAGTCTGTAAAGCCCCCCGCAACAAGATAGTGGGGATAACTCTCGCACCTTTTGTTTTATGGCTCTGCTATTTACCTTGGTTAGGTGGCAAGATAATTCCCAAATCCTTGCAAATTTTCTCCGCCAAAAAACTGCGAATATCCGCGTGCCTTGGTATAGTCGAGCTCTTGTTTGTTTTCGGATTGTAGTATACAGAATGCTTAGAACCTTCACGAGCAAAGAAGCAATTATTTTTCTCTAAATGCTTAATTAAGAGAACTCGCTTCATGAAAAAAGTTAAGCTATGAGTGGTTCACGAATGACTTTATTGTTACCGAAAGAACTCAAAGAAACAAGGTGGTTGGTTTCTAAAATAAGTGACAAGGCCTCGCGCAAATTATCCCTCGCTTCGCGCAATGTTCTGCCTTGGGTATTCGCCCCGGGAATTTCTTCAATCCAGGCCAAATACCAATTTCCCGACTTTTTATATATAGCTGTATATTGTTTTCGGTTCATACTACGATTATATCATAATTTTCTTATCTGTAAATATCCCTTCCGTTATTTTATGGTCCTACCGGTTTTGATGACGTGATCTACTAGTGTATATGTATACCCCATTTCGTTGTCATACCAACCCATGACTTTGACCAAGTTGCCACCCACAACGCGAGTCATTTTGAGGTCGGCGATGGAGCCATAGTGACTCCCCAGGATGTCGGAGGAGACCAGCGGTTCTTCGGTAACGGAAAAAATATTCTCCCAGCGTTTTTCTTTCGCCGCTTTTTTGAGGATGGCGTTCACTTCTTCCGCTGTCGTTGGTTTTTTGGAAATGAAAGTAATGTCCACGATGGAGCCCGCCACTACCGGCACACGGATAGAGATACCATCAAAAAGTCCTGCAAGTTTGGTAAAGGCGTTGGTTACGGCAATGGCCGCACCGGTAGAAGACGGCACGATGTTCTCGGCCGCCGCTCTGCCTTCGCGTAAATCTTTTTTGCTAGGACCATCCACGAGAGCTTGTGAAGCAGTATAACCATGGACGGTATTTAATATTGCTTTTTCAATTCCGATCGTTTCATCTAAAATTGCAATGAGAGGGCTGGCCGCGTTTGTGGTGCAGGAAGCATTTGAAGTAATATCGCAAGTGCCGAACTTCTCTTCATTCACGCCCATCAAAATCGTCTCCCCATGCACTGCTTGCCCTGAGCCCGTCGAAGGGTCGCCCTTGGCCGGAGCGGTTATAACCACTTTTTTGGCTCCCGCATCCAAATGCACTTTCGCTTTTTCAAAAGAGGTAAATAGTCCTGTTGCCTCCACCACAACGTCAATATTTAAATCCTTCCATGGAAGTTTAGTCGGGTCTTTTTCGGAAATATATTTTATTTTCTTCCCATCTATAACTATATCCGTCCCGCTTGCCTTAACTTCATGATTCCAGGTTCTATACACCGTATCGTATTTCAAAAGATAGGCCATGCTCTCAATAGAACCCAGATCATTTACTGCTACTACCTCAAGCTCGGGCCTATCCCACGATTCTTTTAAAAATGCTCGCCCAATCCTCCCGAAACCATTAATACCAACTTTGATTTTCTTCATAATAGTATTATATAAATTTATATGTCTTTTTCCAAGTGGAGATAGTGCCTTTTCTGTCAGATAGAGTAAGTTTTCCGAAAGTCCTTTCAATATCGTCTTTAGCCAAACACGCAATTTTAGAAAGGCGTAACCAGGATTCTAAAAGCAGGCCAGAATTCTGCCACTCCTTTATTTCATAATCACCTTTACCTTTTCGTTCAGTTGTTGTAATTGGGGCTAAAACTATGTCGTCATCCCCATAATCTAAAATCACTAGAGCCGGCCGCTTTTTTCTCACACCATCGGGCTGTAAAAATAAAACAAGAATAATATCTCCGAATTTATATCGAGTCATAAATAGCGTCAGCGGAGCTATAAGATTTGAGCAAACTTCTCTTTGCCTTACTGTTCCAATTTTCCTGAATACCCATAGTAAAACGCCCAGTGGCAAAATCTCTTGTTGCGGATTGAAGAAAATCACTGAGAGCTATACCCAAAAGCTTTGCTTTTTTTTGGGCAACTTTTTTTACTTTGGCATCGATTTTAAACATGATTTGTGTGGTCATCCCAGTACTAAAATTTTAATTAATAATCTTTATCGTTATGCCCCGTAATCAAAAATTTAGTACGGGACAGGTATTACAAGTATATACTTTGTTATAACATTGTCAATACCCTTAATCATCCTGTCCCCCTGACAAGGGGGACTATAGGGGGTTAAAGAATTATGCTAATATGAAAACAAATGGAAAAAACCCAGCAATTCATTCACCTCCATACCCACTCCCATTATTCCTTACTCGACGGGCTTTCGAAGCTTGAGGACTTGGTGGATTTGGCTAAAAAATTCGGAATGAAGGCCATGGCGCTCACCGATCATGGCAATATGTATGGTGCAATTGAGTTTTATAAACTGGCCAAGAAAGCCGGCATTAAGCCAATAATTGGAGTGGAGGCCTATGTGGCAAATCGTGGCAGGGCAGATAAAGATCCAAATATCGATAACAAGAGATTTCATCTCACTCTTCTGGCAAAAAATTTGGAGGGCTATAAAAATTTGATAAAGCTCGTCACCATCTCGCACCTGGAGGGATATTATTACAAGCCACGCATGGACAAAGAAATATTGCGCAAATATTCGGGCGGGCTAATCGCGCTCTCCGGCTGCCTGGGCGGCGAGTTAGCAAAAGCTCTGTCCCAAAAAGATGAAGAAAAAGCAGAGAAAATAATAAAAGAACACCAAGAAATATTCGGCAAAGAAAATTATTTTCTGGAAATCCAAAAACATTCCAAAATGCCGGACGACGAGAAAGTGCGAGAAGGCATCATTACCCTAGGTAAAAAATTAAATATTCCTCTGGTGGCTACGGTTGATTCCCATTATCCCTGCGAAGACGACAATAAAGCACACGATACTTTACTTTCAATCCAAACCAACTCGGACATCAAAGACGAAAACAAATTCTCTTTCGGCGAAGATGATTATTCTTTCATTAGTAGCGAGAAAGCATATGAATTATTCGAAGATATCCCAGAAGCCGTAACCAATACTCTCGAAGTTGCCGCGAGTTGCAACCTGGAGCTTAAGCTCGGGCGCTGGGTCTTCCCTGATTTTAAAATCGAGAGCGGAAAAACTCCGGATGAGAGGCTGCGTGAGCTAACCTATGCAGGATTCAAAAGATTGGACCTGAAGGAAACAAAAGAATTAAAAGATCGGGTGGAATATGAATTGAAAATTATTTTCGATAAAGGATATTCGCCATATTTCCTGGTAGTGGGAGACCTGTTGTATTATGCCAAGAACAACGGAATTTTAACGGCAATCCGCGGATCGGTAGCGGGCTCTATAGTAACTTACCTTTTAGGAATTACAAATATTGACCCCATAGAATACAAGCTGCCGTTTGAAAGATTTTTAAATCCTTTCCGGCCAACAGCCCCGGATATTGATATGGATTTTGCCGACAACCGCCGCGATGAAATGATCGAATATGTTAAAAAAAAATATGGCGAGGACCGCGTGGCGCAGATCGGAACTTTTGGCACCATGATGGCCCGCGGCGCGGTGCGCGATGTAGCCCGCGCCTTGGCTTACCCTTACACTGTGGGCGACCGGATTTCCAAAATGATCCCTCTGGGAAGCCAGGGCTTCCCCATGACCATTGATCATGCGATGGAAATTGTCCCCGAGCTCCGCGACGCATACAAGAATGAGAAAGATACGAGAGAAATAATAGATATCGCTAAAAAATTGGAGGGATGCGTGCGACATGTGTCCGTGCATGCGGCCGGCGTAGTTATCGCCCCGGGTCCGATATCGGACTATATGCCCACCCAGTTTGATCCTAAAGGTGGAAAAATTATTACTCAATACGACATGTATAGTGCCGAAGACGCAGGGCTATTGAAGTTTGACTTCCTTGGCATCCGGAATCTCGCGATTTTGGCCGATGCCGTCCGGCTGGTGAAAAAATTCTACAATATTGATATAGATATCGAGCGCATTCCGTTAAATGACAGGAAAACTTTTGCACTTCTTGCCCGCGGCGAAACGGAAGGACTTTTTCAGTTAAATGGCGCCGGCATGACCCGATATTTAAAGGAGCTAAAGCCCACAAGTATTCACGACATTAACGCCATGGTAGCGCTCTACCGGCCGGGACCCATGGAGACGATTCCGGAATATATCCGGCGCAAGCACAATCCGCAGTTGGTAACCTACATGGACCCGCGGATGAAAAAATTCTTGGGTGAATCCTACGGACTGATTGTTTATCAGGATGACCTCCTCTTCTGCGCGCTTGAGCTTGCCGGTTACAACTGGGAAGAGGCAGACAAATTCCGCAAAGCAGTGGGTAAAAAAATTCCCGCGGAAATGGCCGCGCAAAGAGAGAAATTTACCGCAGGTGTGATAAAAAACGGCCAGACGCCGGAATTTGCCGAGCGCTTATGGAAACTCTTCGAGCCGTTTCAGGCATATGGTTTCAACAAGGCGCACGCCGCCAGCTATGGCAAAGTTGCCTACCAGACGGCCTACATGAAAGCGCATTATCCGGTGGAATACATGACGGCGATTCTCACCGCCGAGTCCGGCGACGTGGAAAAAATTGGCGAGATAATCGACGAATGCAAAAAAATGAAAATTCCGGTCCTGCCGCCCGACATCAACGAGAGCTATGGCGGATTTACGGTCGTGCGCGACGGAGAAAAAAGCAAGGAGATAAGATTCGGGCTCTTCACCATAAAAAATTTAGGCACCGACATCGCACAGGCAATTATTGATGAGCGGAAAGCAATCGGGAAATTTAAATCCATTACTGATTTTCTGGACCGCATCAAGCACAAAAATTTAAATAAAAAATCTCTCGAGGCCTTGATCAAGTCCGGCTGTTTTGACACTCTCGCCCTACGCGGGGAACTCCTCGCGAACTTGGAAGACATGCTCTCGTATAATCACGAAAGCAGTAAGCAGAGCAAAAATCAGACCTCGCTTTTCGGTAGCGGAATAATAAAGCCGCCGGAATTTAAATTGCGCCCCGCCCTAGACGCGACCCAACAAGAAAAACTCCTCTGGGAGAAAGAGCTACTCGGCCTCTACATCTCCGGGCATCCGCTTGACCGTATCCGCGATAAACTGGAGAAGCGAGATGTAAATATAAAAAAAATAAAAGATGGTGAAGAGAGCAAGCTTGGTAACGGCATGCCGGTAACAATAGCGGGGATTATAGATACTGTGCGGCAGGTAATTACTCGGAACAACGAGCGGATGGTATTTATCAAAATCTCCGATCTTACCGGCTCTATCGAAGCCGTCGCCTTCCCTTCCATTTTCAAGGACACGGTGGATATCTGGGTGCCGGAGAAATGCATTGCCATCTCCGGCAAGGTCTCTTTGCGCTCCGGCGAGAAGAGCATTATAATTGAAGGAGTAAAAGAGGTTTAATTATACAAACTCCCGCCAGGGGCGGGCAGGCATTACTTAATTGTAAATAGACATCGCTTTATTTGAACCTTCAGAAAATATCATTTCCACGGCTTCGGCCACTTTTTTTGAAAGTTTTTTGAGAATTTCCAGTTCCGACTTTTTGAATTCGCCCAGAATGAAATTGATGACTGCTTTCTCTCCTTTTGGCTTTTTTACGATGCCTTTACCAGATAGCGCCTTAGGCGCTATCCCGATACGAATACGGAGAAATTCTTCGCTCTTGAGCGCCCGAATTATGGACTGGAGGCCGCGATGCCCACCGGAGGAACGATTGAAAGAAATTTTCATCTTGCCGAGCGGCAGATCAATGTCATCGTAAATCACTACAAGCTCGCTTAAATCTTTTTTTGTTTTGACCAAAGGCGCGACGGCCGTCCCCGACTTATTCATAAAAGTATCGGGCTTTAAAAATTTTATTTTCGGGTTCTTTAATTTTTTTTCAATCAAGCCAACCACGATCCGCCCGGTATTATGCCGGGTATTTTCGTATTCGTCGCCGGGATTGCCCAAACCTACAACTAACTTCATATTTATATCATAACAAGATATACCACCCTGTCAACATTTTTATGTGCTATATTATACGGGATGGAAATAGAAAAAGAAAAGTCCGGATGGGAGCTGGTACGATTTGCAATCATTGCTCTCCTGGTAGTAGTACCGATCCGCCTGTTCATCGCTCAGCCGTTTGTCGTTTCTGGCGCCTCAATGTTTCCGACTTTTGAAGACAAGGACTATTTGATTGTCGATGAGCTAACTTATAAATTCAACGAGCCGAAAAGGGATGACGTGATAATATTTCGGTATCCGAATGACACCAAAAAGTTTTTTATAAAGAGAATTATCGGTTTGCCGAATGAAACAGGGGATATCAAGGGTGGCACCATCACCATTACCAATGAATCACACCCGGACGGGCTTACGCTAGAAGAACCGTATGTAAAGAACGGATCAGCAGACAATGTACATTTTGAATTGAAAAACGGGGAGTATTACGTAATGGGCGACAATCGAATTGCCAGCTCCGATTCCAGATCTTGGGGCACCGTATCGCGAAAACACATTGTTGGCAGGGCTCTGGTCCGTCTCTGGCCAATCAGTGATATAGATTTCTTGCCAGGTAAATATGAGCCAAACTAAAAAACATCCAAAAGAAAGTAAGGGTCAAGAACTCACGGCACCGAAAGGCATGCGGGATATCGTGAACGAAGAGTATTACAGCTTTCAGGGATTTTTTGAAAAAGCGCAGGAGGTAGCTGTGTATTATGGCTTTAAACCAATAGATACTCCCATGTTAGAACAAGAAGAAATTTTTACTTCGGGTGTGGGTGTGGGTACCGACATCGTGGATAAAGAAATGTATACCCTTAAAACCAAGGGTGGAGACCATTTAGCGATGCGGCCGGAGCATACAGCACCCCTGATGCGAGCTTACATTGAACATGGAATGCAGAGCCTGCCTCAACCGGTAATGTTTTATCAGTATGGTCCAACCTTCAGGCATGACAAGCCCCAGCGCGGGCGTTATAGACAGTTCTGGCAATTTGACCTAGATTCCCTGGGGTCGGATAAAAGTATTATGGATGCATTAGTAATCAAGGCTGGCTTGAGTGCCTTATACGAGGCCGGAGCAGAAAAAATAACTATCGAGATAAATTCAATCGGCGACAAAGAATGCCGAAATGGGTATCTTCGAGAGCTCACCAGCTATTACCGTAAACATATGAGCAACCTAGCCCCAATAGACCGTGAACGCTTGAAGACCAACCCTCTTCGAATATTAGACTCCAAAGAAGAAAAAACAAAAGAAATAAACGCAGGAGCTCCGGATTCCGTCTCCTTCCTGTGCGCTTCTTGTAAAAAACACTTCAAAGAAGTTCTGGAGTATCTGGAAGAACTCGGCATTGATTATAATATAAATAAGAACTTGGTCCGCGGACTCTCCTACTACACCCGCACCGTGTTTGAAGTTTATTCCGATAGTGGTGAAGAGGGTGTGCCTCCGATGCAGATAGCTTCCGGCGGGCGATATGATTACCTTGCGCGACAAATAGGTGGCAAGCGTGATGTGCCGGCGGTAGGATTTTCCATAGGCGTAGACAGAGTTGTAGAGTCTAAATGGTATAAGAAGCTTTCCCCGCGCATCATAAAAAAACCTAAAATTTACTTCATTCAACTCGGCGCGGAAGCAAAATTGAAGAGTTTGAATATTATTGAGGCTCTGCGCAAGGATCATATCCCGATAGCTCAATCTATTTCCAAAGACAGCCTGGCCTCCCAACTCGCCATTGCCGAGAAGCTCGCAATCCCCTACGCCCTTATCTTCGGAGTGAAGGAAGCTATTGAAAACTCGGTAATCGTGCGAGACATGTCCAACCGAAGCCAAGATACGGTAAAAATTTCTAAGTTGGTGGAATATCTGAAAGATCTTAAGTAAAAATGACTAGAATTTTGCAATCTCAACAAAAACCTGCCCGTAATGCTGCGCATAGCGCTGCAGGCGGGGAGAAGGTGTTGCGTCAAGTAGCCAAAGAGGTGCCACTGCCAGCTATCAGAACATTAAAGATAAAAAAAATTATGAAAGAGATGTCCGTGGCACTCCGAAGCCAGAGTGACGGTGTGGCGATAGCAGCGCCACAGCTCGGATATTCTTTAAGGATTTTCGTGGTTTTGGGGAAAATATTGAAGGCAGAATTTACGAGGCGGGGGCTTTCGGAGCGCGAAGAGCGCGAGAAGGAACGCCTGGCGAGCACGCCAGGACGTGACCCCGCATCGAAAGATTCTGCCGTCAAAGATCTGGTCTTCATCAATCCTAAAATTACCAAGTTATCGCGCGAAAAAGAATGGGTGCCGGAAGGATGCCTTTCGGTACGCTGGCTCTATGGGAAAACGCACCGCTCTAAGAAGGCAACTATCTCCGCCTACGACGAGCAAGGCAAAAGATTCGAGCGTGGCGCCTCCGGCCTCTTGGCCCAAATCTTTCAGCATGAAACGGAACACCTAAACGGCATTCTTTTCATTGACCACGCTAAAGAAGTAAAAGAAGAACTGCCAAATGAACAAAGAAGACAAAAGTAACTTCGTATTCTTCGGCACGCCGGATGTTGCGGCCGAGACCTTAGAGATATTAAAGGGGGCAGGATTTATGCCTTCGCTTATTGTGACGTCTCCAGATACTCGGTCTGGGCGCGGTATGCAAATGCAGGCTTCGCCAGTAGCAAAATTTGCAGAAGAAAATAAAATAACTTGTTATAAAAATCTTGAAAATATTCCTGAAGCAGATTTATTTGTGGTAGTTGCTTACGGTAAAATTTTATCTGAAAAAATTATTAATACTCCTAAAAATGGCTCCATAAATATCCACTATTCCCTCCTCCCGAAATACCGCGGCGCTTCGCCTGTGGAGAGCGCAATTTTGGCAGGTGAAACAGAAACTGGCGTTACGATTCAGAAAATGGTTTATGAGTTGGATGCTGGTTATATTTTAGCACAAGAGAAAGTGGAAATAGGCGCAGATGAAACTGCGCCAGAACTGCGAAAGCGCTTGATAAAAATTGGCGGGGAACTTTTGGTAAAAATATTTAAGACCCCCTCTAGCTCCCCCTTCGCAGGGGGAGAAAAACAAGATGAATCCCAAGCAACTTTCTGCAAAAAAATCAAAAAAGAAGACGGATTAATAGATTTAAGCGACGACCCCATCAAAAATTATAATAAATTCCGTGCATACGCCACCTGGCCGCGAACGTATTTTTTTTCCGCCAAAGACGGATCCGCCTCGGGGGGACAAGATGGCAAGCGTATAATAATTACCGACGCCGCGCTAGAGAATGACCCCCTCGACCCTGCTCGGGGCAAGAAATTCGTAATTAAAAAAGTAATCCCCGAAGGTGGAAAAGAGATAAACTATAAATAAACTCGTGACACATATGCGCTATCGTTGATATGTGTAATTCACTTTAGTTGAGTAAAGTAATCTAATTAGCTAAAGTGATTCATTCAAAACTAGGTATGAACCTGGATAATAATATCCGGCGATTCTTTTTTGGGGTTTTGTTAGATCAAAGCCCTCTCCAATATAATGTTTTTTACCTTTAGCTATTGCCGCATGAAGTTCTACCAGACTGTCATATGCATTTAATTTCCCATAATATACCCCTGCAACCTTGCCGGCGCTGAATAAATTTATAAGAGCAATATCTTTAGCAAAATCGGTCGCTTTTACAAAAATTAGACCCTTCTTCTTTAGTTCATCTTGTAACTTTTTGGGAACATTTTTCTCAGGTTCCCCGGACCAATACAGAATCATTTTGCCTACATTTGCTGGAAGTGAAATTTCTGGTATTTGACCAGTAATAGTGTAATTATTTCTTATTATTTTATGTGTTAATTTTAAGGCTGGGAAATAAACAAAAGTATATAAAAGATCTTTACCATCGTGGAGAGTAATGATAACACAAAACTGATTACCTCCTTCAGAATATACTGCCGTGCCATCTATCGGATCAATACCTAAATAATATTGTCCTTGCTCGTCAAACTTTTCAGTTAACGCGGTATTTTCTTCCGCAAAAAGATGACATTTAACTAAATTAGTTTTACTGATTTCCTGTAATAGAAATTCCTGTACTGCCAAATCTGCATTTGTAACAATATCGACCAGAGGGTTACCGGTCGAATATTTATTGTGATGTTTTGCTTCCTTCTGCATTTTGAGAGCGAGATCTCCGGCTTGAACAAAAACAGGTTCTAGTTTTTCTAGTATTTGGAGAAATTTTTCACCAACTTCCAGTGAAGGGGTTAATTGTTCATTTGGCATTAATATTTCGAAGTAAACGGGTTGCGTTTAGAAAGACCCTTCAACATTTTTTTGATACTGCGGGCCCCGCGATGAAGAAGCGTTTTACGGCGATCTTTGTATTTGTTTATTTCGCGGTAAAGAGTGTCTTTGACGGCGTCTATCGCCGCATAGAGGTCCTCCTCGTCGGCGCTCGCGTAAAATTCTTCGCCGTCCAGATTAATAAGGCAGTCGGCATGAAAAACATCCCCGGCTTTGTGATGTTTGGTGCTTTTAGCAATTTCAAAATTTACACTGGCTCTCCCTCCCCGCTCTTCAATACTGGATAGTAATTTCTCCAGATTGGTAACCCGCTTGATCACATATTCATGGATAGCGGAAGTCAGCTCCATATTGGTGCTCTTAAGATTTATTTTCATCCCGTTAGAAGCAGGTCGCGGTCAGACCGTGACTGCTTAAAGTTATTTTGTAATTTTTGCGACCGCGGCTTCTAACGGGATTCATCCCTACATTATAACATGCTTTTTATTTTTTCTTAGGCCGTGCAGGAGCGCTTGCAGGATAATATTAATTTTCATGGTGGCGACTCCTACTACTTTATCCGCTCCACCATAATAAATGTAAAGTAATTTACCGCGCAGGACCATGCCGCAGGGAAAAACGACATTACTGACAATTCCTTCTTTTTCGTATTGCTCTTCCGGCTCCAATATCGGGTCAGCACTGCGAGCCAGAACTATGGCGGGATCTTTGAGATCAAGCAGGAGCGCGCCGACCCGATAGGTATGGTGACTCTTAGATATTCCGTGGTAGAGCAGCAGCCAGCCATGTTTGGTCTTAATCGGCGGCGCAGTAATACCGACTTTCCAGCTATCCCACATATTTACCCTCGGTCCAATAATTCTGATGCATTTTTGCACGGTTTCATTTTTAAAATCCAGTGTTGGTAGATAATCCCCGCAGATTTCGTTCCCTACACGATGCAGTATGAGATAGCCGGCGGGAAACTTCTCCGGAAAAAGACAGGTATCTTTATCGTCAAATTCTTGCGGAGTAATCAAAAACGGTTTTGCCCATTTCCATTTATGCGCCAAAAAATTTTTCTCCGAAATAGAAGAAACAGCCACTCGCGGAGGACCCACGCCGTCAAAAGCGGTGTAGCAGACATAAATATTTTTGCCAATTTGAGTTAGGCGTGGATCTTCGCATCCGGAATTCCCATTGCTGATTTTTTTGTTTTCAAAATCTTCCCGTGGAACATACACCGGTTCGGCTAGCCGCTCCTTGATGTTGTAACCGTCAGGCGCCATAGCATAACCAAAGCTGGAAGTATTGTCATTGGAGAGAGCGCGATAAATAAGATGGGTTTTGCCGTTGAGCAATATGGCTGCCGGATTGAAAGTGGCTTTGGCCTCCCAGACATTTTCAGCTTTGGGAACAATAATTGGATTACCGGGAAAACGTCTAAAGTGAAAATCCTCTTGCAATTGTGGGTATATACTGCCCAAAAGGTCGGCTAAATTGACATGCACCAAACAGACAGTGGTATCAGCCGCGCCATAATAAATATTAAGCGTATCTTTTTGGAGTATTGCTCCGGTCGGGAAAACTACGTTGCCGACGAAACCGGTCATTTCATATGAGTCCTCGGGCACCAATATCGGACCTGCGGTGCGACCGATTATTTTCCGCGGGTCCTCCTGGTCAAGCAGTAAGGCCTCGATGCCAAAGATTCTTTTGGAATTGTCGGCGCCAAAATAATTCTGAATATATGAGTAAATAAGCAGCCAGCCATATTGGGTCTTTAAGGGCGGTGCGCCGATTTCCACATGATCGGACTCGTTCCGCTTCGGATTAATTGTATGCTCGTCAATTTCCTTCTGCCACTTTTCCCAAAAATCTGGATTCCACAGTTCCTCTATTTTATCCAGCAAAGCAATGGATGTTTTAACCGGGGGCGAATCGGTGTGAGCAGAGAAAATCACACATATTTTGCCGTTGATCCGTTCGGGAAAAAGCGCCATCGCCTTGGCGTTAAACGGAGTAACCAGATACCTTTCATCCACTTTTTTTAAGTCCTTGGAAATAGCTACGGCAACCTTGATGCCCTCCGCAGAAAATGGATAAGCAGAAAGGGCGGTATAAAAAATATAAAATTTGCCTTCAAAAAAAGTGATCCGGGGATCCTCACAGCCATATTTCTCCCATTCCTCTCTAGGAGTAATAAACGGCGCGCGGTCTTCAAAGTGTGTGCCATCTTGACTCTTGCTTATCCCGATAATCGAGGTTTGACGGGGATTACGCAACATGTCTGGCGAGGAAATAGCGCGATAAACGCCATAGGGTGTATTGCCCTTTTTTGTAACACTCATATTGAAAGTGGCAAAGGCCTCCCAGTAATGGTTTTTGTCCGGAATAAAAATAGGGTTATGGTGTGAGCGTCGGGCAACAAACATATAAATTTAAATCCGGGTCATTTGTTTTTTTAATTTTGTTGCTTTATGTTTCCTGAGATCAGCCAAAAGGTCAGCCAATCTAATGGTGGCGACACCTACAACTTTGTCCGCGCCGCCATAGTAAACGAAAAGCGTGCCGTCCCCGCCTGCGCGAGCAGGCTTTGCGACAGCGCCGCAGGAATATATCACGCCCCATTTATACCCGTTATTCTCATAGTATTCCTCCGGCTCCAATATCGGACTGGCCGAACGGTAAAGAATTTTGGTTGGATCATTGGCATCGAGAATCATCGCGCCCATCCGATAGCGATCTGGGTTCCGGTGGTCCATGGCGTGATAGAGAATAAGCCAACCCAGTTCTGTTTTTATGGGTGTCGGCCCAACTCCACGGAACCAGCTGTCCCAAGTTCGAGCTGGATCGATGGGGCGAGTGTTATTGCTTTTAATAAACTTGGCCTTGCCGTCCAGCTCCTCAAGCGTATCAAAATAATCAATTAAAACATTTGGGTAAAAACTATGCAGAATGGCAAATTTGCCGTTAATCTTTTCCGGAAAAAGCACCCAATTTTTATGAATCTCCCCGGGCGGTGAAATTAGAACCGGATTTTTCCATTTCCATTTTTTGTTTTCAAAATCCTGCAGTTTGATTGAGGTCAGAGCTATCCGCAGCGACCCCCAGCCGTCAAAGGCGGTGTAGAGCATGTAAACAGTATTATCCAAAAGAGTCAGGCGCGGGTCTTCGCAGCCACCGTTCCAGCCCCCGCCGGAAATATAATCGATGGGGAAAACAATTGTATCGAATTTTTCTCTGCTATTGGCTCGTCGGTAAATAGAATGCGGGGAGCGGTCGGTAATGTTGTAGCCATCATCGCTTCCGGCGTAGCCCAGCACTGAAGAATCATCGTCGCCGATAGCTCGATAAACGATATGCACTTTTCCTTTATGCTCAAAGGCGGCAGGATTAAAAGTAGCTTTGGATTCCCAAGGATACAACCTCGGCTCGATGATCGGGTTGTGCACTGCCCGTTTCAAAAGTGCGCCTTTCTTTTTTTTTATTATTTTTTTTCCCGACGTTTTAGGTCGGGACCCCGTTCCCTTAGGGCGTCGGGGCTTTTTAAGCTCGGCCATATTTGTCTTCAAAACGAACTATGTCATTCTCATCAAAATTCCCGGTAGCAATTTCAAGGACCATAATACCTGAGCGTCCGGCTGCAAGGCGATGCTTGCTTCCTTGAGGGACTTCACATTCACCTCCCTCCCCTATATCCATTCTAACACCATCTATCTCCACTATTCCATCACCTTTGACAACTTTCCAGAACTCGGCCCTTTTTTTATGGCTCTGTAAGCTTAAAGCCTCCCCGGGATTAACAGTTATTATTTTAACCGTGGAAGAGCTGTTGTGAGTAAACTGTCTAAAGTTGCCCCAGGGTTTTTCTACTTGAAATGCCTTGACCTCCGCCATCTTCTAATTATAACTCAAGGTGAAGTTTTAGCCAATTATTTGGTTTCCAAGGACAAGATTTTCTGCATTAGAAGGTCCGCCGGCAGAAGTTGGCCACGGAGCGGGATATAGAATTTCCCTTTTACCCTTGTTCGATCGGCTGATATCGGCAACCCCGCTTCCCGTAGAAGCTCCTGGTCGTTATAATTATCCCCGATAGCTAGAACATTTTCTTTTTTTAATTTAAAAATTTTCATGGCCCTTCTTAGTCCGAGGGCCTTGGTTTGATCATGTTTTACTAAAATATCATAGGCCTCCCCGTTCCAGATAGTCGTCAGGCCTTTTTCCTTTTTAACTGTCGCTTCAACTTGCTTCATTCTCTTTTTACAATGAACAGTTACGATAAATTCTTTCGGCTCAAAGCCCTTAAAATCTTTTTTCCCCATAACGGCTTTTTGTAATTTTTGAAACAAATCTAAAGTGTATTTAAAACTATTGAAGTGTTGATAGAGCCTACCTTGATACCATGTGGCGCTACCGCATTCGTAAGTCAAACTGACAAAAGGCAGAACTTCCCGGAACATTGCCTGCAACATATAAAGTCCGCGCCCAGAGCTAATGTTGATCAAATACCCTTTTTTATGCAACGCTTTGATTTGCTTAATCTGTTTTTTTGCTATTATTTTTGTTGCGAGCGTTGTAGTGTTACCTTCTTGTTTTATTTTTGTGCCTCGCGGAACGAGCACGCCATCGACATCAAAAACAATCATCTTTATTTTGGCCAGATCTCTCCCAGTCAGCTGGTTTAATGGTTTCATTTTATTTTTGCTGATGCTTCTTCACTACTTCCTTGATCAACTCCGACGAGCTACGAACTTTGCCGCCAGAACCAACATTGTAAATCATTTTGATCCCGAGTTTTTGATGAATTTCCCGCTCGCGATAAAGGGAGGAAGCTGGGTCAAGCGCATCAGCGATATCCCGATCGCCGCCATTGGCAAATATGTGTGGCCGAATTTCTTCGAGTCCCTGGCATACGCTCATGTCTGCCGGGTCCTCTTCGTGACTGCTTAAAATGACCCGATCTACCGTAGCAAAGGCCTCGATGATTTCTCTGCGCTCATGCTCGGGCATAAAGATATAGCCCTTCTTTTTGCGTAGCCAATTATCATTATTGAGATAGACCACCAGTTCATCGCCGAGCTTTTTGGCTTCTTGGAACAGTCGTATGTGCCCGATATGCACCGGGTCAAATCCGCCACTGACCATGACTACCTTTTTCTCCTTTTTTAGATTGGCCTTTTTCTTCATTTATTTTAATTAGATTATATCAAATCTGTGCTAAAATTGATAGACCTGTCCCGTACTAAATTTTTGATTACGGGGTATAACGATAAACATTATTAGTTAAAATTTTAGTACTGGGATGGCGACCAAATTAATCTATTTCGTCCGGCACGGAGAGACGGAGTCTAATGCCCAAGGCATTCGGCAGGGACCAGAAGGACATTTAAGTGGGAAAGGGCGGGGCCAGGTGGCCGAAACAGCGAGAAGGTTCCCGAAGCATAAAGGTAAACCGCAAGTGATTATTGCGAGTCCTTATGAGCGGACTAAGGAAACGGCTGAAATCATCGGGCGAGAACTTGAAATGGATGTAGAATATTCTGACCTTTTGGTAGAGCGCAAAAATCCTTCGGAGATAATCGAGCGCAAGGGAGAAGACCGAGATGTGCGAAGTATCGTAGATCGCATTGACAAAAGTTTCCATGAGGATAACTTGCGTTATTCTGACGAGGAAAATTTTATTGATCTAAAAGAAAGAGCCAGAGAGTTATTGGATTACATCAAATCGAGGCCGGAAGAGCGCATCATCATGGTCACCCACGGAATATTTCTCCGAATGGTTGTATGTTACATGTTCTATAGCGACGCCCTCACCGCATCAGAATACAATAAGATAAGTTATTTTAATCCGATTGACAACGCCGGTATAGCCATAACTCAATATATCCCCCATTGGTTCAAAAAGGATGAATGGAGATTGATTGTCTGGAATGATAATTTGGTAGGCGAAGAAAAACCAGGGGGTTAGCCCTGATGATGATTGCGCACTTTTTTCTCCAATTCCCCAAGCTTATTCTCAATGGAGTCCAGAGCATCCTTGATCTCTGAAATTGCGCTAACTTCGTTTTCCACTTCACTTTCCGTTTTTTGGGATAACCTTTTTTCGCCACGTAGACCAGAAAGAATTAGCTCATTGCCGATAAAACTGGAGATAAAGGCCCCCGTGAAATACAAAATGATTCCGCCGACTAGGAGTGAGGCCGGCCCGTCCCACCAGGGGGTACTTACCGCATCAATGGTCAGATTATTTCCGTTGAGATTGAAATATTCATGGATTTGATCGGCACTATGCCAGATGCCTCGCCAAAACAAAACGACGCCTGCCCCTACAACGAGCGCATACAACTTCGGCCGGTGGCTTAAATATGACGTAATTCTTTGTTCCAATTTAGATAATCCGCTTCGCATCCTTTGATTATATCATGATTCTTAATTTATATGCATTGCCGTGTTTCAATAAACCTAAATATGATTGTTTCGATTCTTTTTTAGGATTTTCCCTAATTCGTTTCAGCATTTTCCTTTTTGTTGAAGTTCTTAAAACTCTATGACGCGGAAAATGCACCCAACCCAGGAAGTCTACCCCGGAAGCAAGAGTTTTAATAAAGACCTTATCAGGATGCAGGTATATATTTAAATAGCTATTTAAATAAGTATTAATTTTTGGTAACAAATTTTCTAAATATCCTTTATCTTCATTTAAAATCACAAAATCGTCAGCGTATCTGATGTAATATTTCACTTTTAGTTCCCTTTTCATAAACTGGTCAAATTCATTCATATAAACATTTACCAGAAGCTGGGAAGTTAAATTGCCTAATGGTAATCCTTTGTTAATCCTCTCTGCGATAGCAGAGTTACTTAACATTGTAGAAAAGCTGTCTATCACCTGTCCTAGGAGCCAGAGAGTGTCGGTGTCAAGGTTGAACCTTGACAATATCTTCTTTAAAACCTGACGATTGATGTTTGCAAAGAATTTTTTGATATCGCATTTTAAAATCCAGCAAGTGCGAGTGTTATTTTTGGAAACCTTGCGAAACATTTGCCGAAACCTGTTTATGGCCTTATGTGTTCCCTTCTCGACTCGGCAGGAGTATGAGTCATGAATGAATTTTGAATCGAAATATTCATATAGTTCTTGATATATCAAATGATGCAACAATCTGTCCCTGACAGTTGCCTTGTGTATCTGCCTGGGTTTAGGGTCCGAAATATTGAAGGCAATATACTCCCCATGCTTGTAGGTCTTATTTTTTAGGTCGTTGTGTAAATCAAATATATTGTCCATCAACTTTGCTTGAAATAAAATCACATCTTTTCTGTTCCTTTTATCACGCAAAAATTCCTGCCAGGCCAACAGCAGTTTTTCTATGGTTATGATATTATCGTAAGTATGAATAAATTGTCTCATATCGTTTTACCCCCCCCAGCGCCGACGGCGCTTCTAAAAGCAAAAACGGCCTACACTCTTTGGTTTAAAGTATATAATGATTTCCCTAAAGCGCATCGTTACGTATTGGGTGGAAAAATTGAGGACTACTTTCTGGGTCTTTTAGAAAATATTTTCATTTCAATTTATCTACCTCCAGAAACAAAAGTTTCTCGCCTCACCATAGCAATATCAAAATTGGATGGCATAAAATTCTTTTTACAAATAGCTTGGGAAAACAAATGCATCCCGAATGAAAAGTATTCTACCCTTTCCGAACACTTGCAAGAAATCGGCAGAATGCTCGGTGGCTGGAAAAAAGGACTTGAAAAGAAAACTCCTCGGCCGTGAGGTAGAGGAGAAAAACAAGAGTTTCGAGAGAACACCCGATTGTCGGCGTTCCACGTGTTCGGGTTCTCGACGGAGTTGGCATTGACGTTCCAACCGCCGTCGTTCCAGTTCACGTTCACGGCACGGAGAACCAGTGTTATCGTACATAAGATCATCTGTATCACTGCCGACCCAAGCACAAACTAAATGTCAGGGATCGTGCTGTATTTTATTTTGGACTTAGAAGTCCACCAATATTATGCACCAATTCTTGTTATTTTTTGAAAAAACTTTTTATACTCTTGCGTAAGGCAAAAAGAAAACAGCCCAACGCAACTCTCACAAAAAATTTCTTAAGACCATGACGCGAAAGCCGTAACCGTCGCGTAGCACATGATTTCAAAAACATTGTATCAAATTACAAAATTAAATGAAGTAAAAATAGAAGACACCCGGCCCGCCGAAGCGAACCGAGTGTCCAAGAGTCCCAGAACCCAAGGGTCAGCTTGCGGCTGATTCCTGAGGCACTGAGGATACGAGCGATGAATTGCGAGAGAACACCCGATCGTCGGCGCTCCACGTGAGCGGGCTCTCGACGGAGAGGGCATTGACGTACCAACCGCCGTCGTACCAGTGCACGAGCACGGCACGGAGAACGCCGTTCTGGTCGCGAACGTAGAAGATGTTCGCGCGCCCGTCGTGGAGCAAGACGCCCTCTCCGCCGTTCGGCTGAGCCGCCATCATGGCGAAGACGTCGGTGAGAGCGACTTCCGTCTTACCCTCGCCGATCGCATCGAGGATCGGCTTGTCGACCGAGCGCTTGGTGAGTCGGGAGTAGCGGAGCTCGGTCGCGCGCCCGGGTTCTTCGATCTTGCCGAGCACCCACGCCCGGAAGTTGTCGCCGAGGTAGCTGATCTTCACCGGTGCCCTGCGGCTGGTGTCGACCACGAACTTCTCGGAAGCAACGAAGGCCCAGGTGTTCATCGGCGCGATGTAGGTACCGACGAGCTCGAGGAGAGGCGTCGGAGCGGGCGTCGCGACGGGTTCCTCGACAACCAACGAAGCGTACATGGTCTCTGCCATGCGGTTACGCTTCGAGTTGACGATCTGTTGCACAAGAGCGGCACTGAAGCCGGCCTTGTCGAGGACCAATGCAAATTCATGCATCGCTCCACAGCTCATGTCACACACGCGGTCTGCGCTCATGACTGGTCTCCTTTCGGGAGATGCTAGAGGACGACGACTGTCGCCATAGCTTTTAATTTACAAGATTTTATAAGCTAAAAGCTATGGCAAATCTAGTATTTTCTCGCAGTTTATAAAAGAACCTATATATCCTTATATTATACACCCAACAGGCATTTTTGTCAATGTTTTGCTTTTTATTATTTATGGTATATTAGATGTATGAAGAAATTTAATTTACAAAACATTGTTTGGAAAGAAGGGAAATATTATGTTTCTCAGTGTTTGAATGTTGATATTTCAAGCTTTGGTAAAACCAGAAATGAATCGCTAAAGAATTTAAGCGAAGCTTTGGATCTTTACTTTGAGGACTCTAAAATTCAAAAAATACAAGAGGTGAAAGGTGCGCAACTTGTCCCTTTTGTGTTTAACTATGCCTAAACTTTTATCTTCTACGCAAGTAGTAAAAGTTTTAGAAAATAACGGTTTCGTGTTCATTTCTCAAAAAGGTAGTCATGTAAAATTTAGAAAACTGGGAATAAAGAAGCGAACTGTCATTGTCCCAGCGGGCAGAAAAGAAATTCCTATGGGTACTCTTCATTCAATAATGCGACAAGCTTCTCTAACAAAAGAGGACTTCGGAATTTAAGTTTTAAAAATTACTATAGTACGATTTTGCTGTTGAAGTGCAGATATTTTTGCCCTCCCCGGAGAGGACATCGCAGAATTCAAGAGCTTCTTTGTCGGAGTGATAGTAGGAAATAATTTCTTTCACTGCGCCTACGACGCAGTTGTTAAAATCGTTGGAATCTTTAGTGATGGAGCAGAGCTCTTTAGTCCGGTTTTTTTCATGCATGGCCTGGTTGGCCACATCCCGACCCATGCTTTGGTTACAAATATCTCGGTATGGTGTTTCCACGGTGGTACACAAATCAAAAACTTTCTTATAATCATAGCTCGTCACTTGTAGCGCATAGGATGTCTGGCCTAAGTAGCATTGACCTTTATACCTTACTTCCACTGCGGTACAGGGATACAAGGGTTCTTCGGGTTTTAAATACTTGACCACCCCGCCGGTATCGGAGACATTGGTGCTATCAATAATATTTTGCATAAAGACCCCGCTATAACAGGACTGTCGTTCCCAGTCCCCCGTCAGATTGTCACACATGACAAGCGCATGGAAAATTTCGCCTTCGTAGTAGGCTTCTACTCCGTGCCCCAGCCCATGCACGCAGTTATAATAATCAAAATTATAACTTTCCCGTCCGGGAATTTGTGAGCAAATATCGTTTAGCCCTTTGGATAAATCCGTGAGGCCGATTTTTTTGACCATGCCTTCCATCACCCCGTGATAATACCCGCTCCAGCAAAAAGCATCTCCTGCATTGAATGCCTCGGTTATTGTTTTAAATTCATTTGCGGCCTCGCGTCCGATTACGTGCACCAAGGGGTGGCATTGCGCGAGGACCTGGCCATCCTCCGTCGAGATCCTTTTTACGTCGGCTACTGCTACCTTGGTTCCAAAATCCCGGACAAGATTTTTATAGTATTCCGAAAAACAATCATAGGGTGAGGCCAGGTCTTTACACGCTGCGTTATCATAGGTATAAGAGGGCTTTTGTTGGTCGATATACCAGAAACCTGCCCCGCCCAGAAGCAATACAGCCACCAAAATTTTTAACACTAGGCCCGATTTCATGTTTTCTTAAAAATATATTTACTCTGTGCCGTTGTCTATTATTTCCTCGAGTTCCGTAGCAGCTTTTTTGATATATTTTTCTAAAAGCAAATGGATTTTTTGCTTGGTCAATTCAAATTTTTCAGGATCGCGAATTTTTAAATTATTTATATCTTTATATATTAGATCGTGTTCGATTTCCGCCCAGGCATGGTGCAGGATCGAGGTGATTTGAACTTCACTTTTGAGCCCTCGGAACTGTTTATACTCGCTTAGATTTAACCTTTTCCGACCAAAGGACATGATGATATGCGTGGCCCGGTAGCCGTTATCTTTGACCCTCTCTTCTATTTTCATGAAACCGCCGATCTCGTTTTTGATTTTTTTTACGAATTTTTCCTTGTCTCGTTCGGTATAGAAAATTATGCGAATCCCCACCAGATCCTCCACCTCTTCCACCGAATGATAAAAAATTCCATGTTCTTTCTTGCGCAGAAGTTTTTCTTCCAGACGTTCATGGGTTTTGGTTCTGGAAATAATTTGGTACTTGTACTCCCCTTCTTTAAGCAACGCCTCAAGTGCTCGATGGGCGGCAATACGGAACTCTTCATAGTTCGGACGCTTGTTTTTATATTCAGTCAAAATGGTAGAGAGATAGCTCTTCTCGCCCTTGTGCCTTTGGGGGTTGAGTAAGGCGATGATTTTGTCTATCATTCGTGCGTTCATAATATAATTATAACAAATTGTTAGGGAGATGATTCGACGGCGGTTATCACCAACCGTTGGTTGTGAGTTCGATATTCAGAAATCCAGCTACCTGTGCAAGTTATCAATTTCAAAAGTGGAGCATCGTTTTGATTGAAAATTTCTTCCGTTGGCGCTTTGTAGTCATAGGTTTTTATATCCCTGACCACAAAATGCAGGGTGTCGCCTGAAGCTTGATCGATGTATACATCGCTCCCAACTTTTACGTCTTTCAAATCGGCGAATACCGCCGGCATGCCGAGTCCGTTATCCACGTGTCCGGAAATTACCGCGCTCCCAACCTCGCCCGGCAGAGTGCCATACTTAAACCAACCGACATCGGTATAATTATTTGGTGTGGACATATTGCCAAGCTTCGTAATACCGACTTTCTGCACTTTAGCTTTTACTCCAATGGAAGGTATGCGCAAATATTGCGGGTACAAAACAGGGTTAATTTTCTTCTCCTCCGGGGAAAAAGTTTTCTTGACATCATTCGGTAAGGCAACCTCATCAGTCGGCGCGTAGGAAACGGCCCGGTAAACGGTTCTGCCGAAATAGAACATTGATATGACAATTAATATCGCTACAAACGGTATTGTTTTATTTTGTTTCATAACGCTAAAGACGGATACCCGTAGTTTCCTGGCATCCGTCTTTGTAGGTATCACCCTATTTTACCTTACCTTAGCACATATTTGCGAGCAAGATAAAGTGAACCCAAGAGCATTGCCAAGGCCGAGGTTAGGATTAGGATCACGTTACGCGATGCATCACCTCCCGCACCGGTGGTAGGAAATCCCAAGGATCCCGTTCCAGAAACAATTACGGGCGTGGCCACTGCCGTGCCATTACAGGGCTCACCAGTAATCGAACTGTAACCTATAGTAGAAGAACAGCCAGCGAGCCATTGTATAGCCACTGACCCTCCGCTACAAGGACGGCCGTTGATTGAACTGTATCCTAGGGCACTGGTGCAACCGGGCATGTATCTCGCGGTGGCAACACTGGTGCCGTTACAAGGAAGTCCGGTAGTGGCGCTGTAGCCCAGCCCGGAGGCACAGCCCGCTGGAAATGTCGCGGTTTGAGCTTCGGCAGTAGAAACCGAAGAAAACGCTACGCCGCTTATTACGAGAGCAAACAACAAAACAGAGAGAGCGAGTTTGTTAATCATAAATTTGTTATTAAACTGATAATATCAACAAAATTCAAGCAAAAAAGAACCCCTCCGATTATGTGACGAAGCTGCGTTTACAATATTACATTGAGAAATCGATATTACGGCTTTCGAGCCAAACGAAAACCTTGAAGGGCTAGATACGCCGCGAGAATCAAGGCGACCCAAGAGGCCCACATTGGGGGAACAAAACCGCCGATTTGAACTTCCCAGCCGTTTAGCAGGCGAAGCACATGAAGAACACCTACGACCAGAAAGATAAACGATGCAACCGACACAAAATTATTCTTTGTCATATTATTTATTCTTATCTTACTAATAAAATAATAAAAACTGCTTACTTATGTTTGCGTCGTTTTAATTTAGCCGTTAGCAGGGCGTATTTTATCGCCAAACGCTTTTTGGTCTTGTGCGAACGCCTGGACTTTTTCTTCGGACTTAAAGTTGTGCCTCGTTTTGCCATATCCGGAATTATAGCAAATCTAATTTATTTTGGATACCAGTCAAGCTGGACAACTTCGATGGCGGGGTTCCCGGTATTCACCAAAGTTTTGAATTTTGCCACGTCGCTGAAACCATTGGGTGTGCGATAATGATATGGGTAAACTTTTTTGGGCTTGAAAGCCAGCACCACCTCGGTCGCTTCCTCGATACCCATAGTGTAAGGCAAGTTCATGGCAACAAATGCCAAATCAATATTCTGCAAATTCTTCATCTCCGGAGTGCCAGAAGTATCTCCCGAAATGTATACCCTCTTGCCATCTTTTTCCAAAACATATCCATTACCTCGGCCTTTAGTATGGAAAGCTTTGTCGGACTCCGGAATATTGTAAGCTGGTATTGCTTCTATGCTAAATCCTAATCGGTCTGTCTTTTCACCATTTTTCATTACGAAAATTTTTGGCCCAAGCTCATCTGGCAGGAGGTCTGCTACGGCCTTAGGCGCTACGATAATGGTTTTTTCCACCGCAAGTACCTTGAGTCGGGCGATATCCAGATGGTCCTCATGTATATCCGTAAGTAAGATTATGTCCGGATCGGGTTTGCCTAGGAAAAGTTTCGTCTCCCCTACCGGGTCGGTATATATCGCTATCCCGCTCCAGTTTAATATCATACTCGCGTGGGAAATCGGATCCACAATGTTTTTCATATATACATTATACCAAATTTATTGTCTCCTTCTCCTAAATAGATATTTGGCAAACTCGACTAAAAGCACATTGAGGACGAGCCACCCGGCAATAAACCATAGCCAGACGGGCGGCAGTGGCGCAAGTTCAAATAATTCACGAAACACCGGCAGGGTCATGGTGGCAACCAGCAAGACAACGGCAATTAAAACGCTTTGATTCAGTTTTTTGTTTGAAAATACCGGATAGGAAAAAAGTGGTTTATGTAAACTGCGAAATGAAAAAGCAATAACCAGAATATATGAGGCAAAGCAAACAAAAAATACCGAGCGCGCCAGAGAAAGCTCAACCCCAAAGCGTATCAGGAGGTAATACATCAAAAATAATAAGAGCGAGCTGAATACCCCAATTCCGAATGTAAGAATATTCACTTCACGGGTAAAAATTGATTTGAGGGTGTGCTTTTTCGACATTTCATGGTCAAAATCCTCGTCGTAAGCAAAGGCGAGCGCCGGCAAACTGCCGGTAAATAAATTGACCCAAATAATTTGGAGCGCGGAAAGCGGCAGGGCAATACCGACCAATAAACTCCCGCCGATAACAAAGACCTCATCCAGCGAGTTGGACATCAAGTAAACAAATGTCTTGCGAATATTTGCCAGAATTCTACGTCCTTCATGAATGGCCATACTGATTGTCTTAAAATTATCATCCAGTAATACGAGGTCCGCCGCGCTTTTAGCCACATCACTGCCGGAACCAAGCGCCACCCCGATGTCCATGGCTTTAAGTGACGGCGCATCGTTGACGCCGTCCCCGGTCATGGCCACCACTTCCCCAAGCTTGCGATACAAGAGTCCGATACGCAATTTATCTTCCGGTGTGACCCGGGCAAAAATTTTAATTGAAGGCATGACCTCAAGCAGGGCCTCGTCCGAGATTGCCTGTAGATCACGACCCGTCAGCACTTCCTGCTCGGTAATAGTCCAACCAATCTCCCGCGCCACGGCAACAGCCGTGCCTTTCAAGTCACCGGTCACCATCACGATACGGGTACCCAGCGCTTCGATGCTCTTTATCGCCGTCGGCACTTCTTTGCGCACCGGGTCGTGAAAAGCCAGGATGCCGATAAATTCGATATTTTCCACGCCGGAGACGGAAGTTATGGGGGACGTTTTTTTGCCGAGCGCAATTAATCTCTTACCTTCATCGCTCGCTTTTATTATCCACGACTCAATTTTGTTATAAGTTTGAGCGTCCATTTTTGATCTGGCCAGCAATACATCCGGCGCACCCATAATTATAAAAATTCCACCAAGCATTGAAACGGAAAATTTATGGGTGGAATTAAACGGAATTAAAATTTGGGAGCCGCCGCTCCCGCCAAAACGAGAAGTATCCAGCCCGTTGTCCCTCGCGGTTTTCACGATATTTACCTCAAACGGTTTCCCCTTAAAAGTCCAAGCCGATACTTTACTGTTCGGATTTTCAATCAAGACATCCACATTCGCCAGGGCCATTTCAAGAATTTCCTGGTCCTTTTTGCTATAAGTCGCGGGCTCCGTACTGCCAGCGACAAGTTCATCTACTGTATAAATTCCTACCAAACGCATATTAGCTTCGGTGAGAGTACCGGTTTTGTCCGTCATAATGACAGTGGTCGAACCAAGTGTTTCCGCTGCAATGAGCGTCCGGGCAATCCCGCGCTTTCTGGCAATCCGCTCCGCGCCGATAGAGAGAATTACCGTAAGAGCGATAGGTAAGGCCTCGGGCACGGCGCCGACAGCCACCGCCACCGAGAGCACCAACATACCGAATATTGACTCCCCGCGGTAAACACCCAGCATAAAAATGCCGATAACGACTACTATCACAATTGCAAAAATAATCCACGCCAGCCGCGACAAGCCCTTTTGGATCGGGGTCTTAACCCGATGAATGCCGGAAACCAATCCCGCGATTTTACCAATTTCCGTTTTGTCGCCGGTCGAAACGACTACAGCCGTAGCAAAACCGTCGACGACGAGCGTTCCGGCGTGCACCATGTTGGCACGCTCGGGAGTAGAAGCGGCAACCGGCTTAACTTCCCCCAACTTCCGCACCGGCGTGGACTCTCCGGTTAGGATAGTTTCGTCGGTGCTAAGATTATTGACATTGATGATTCGGGCATCCGCAGACACCCGACTGCCGTAAGCAAGCTTGATTACATCTCCCGGCACCAGCATCTCCGAATCAATTTCTGCTTCATGGCCGCTACGGATGACTCGGGAGCGATCTTTAATAAAACTGCTTAGTTTCTCCAGAGTGTTTTCCGCGTGATATTCGCGGTAAAATCCCAGGCCCGTATTCACCAGCACCGCGAGCGTAATGACCGCGACTTCAGCCCACTCCTGGAGTAGAGTTGTTACGATTGCCGCAAAAATTAAAATAAAGATAAGCGGGTTGGTAAGCTGTTTTAGAAAAATGGCGACGGTGTTTTGTTTCTCTTGTTTATGAAATATATTCTTGCTGTAAATATCCAGCCGGCGCAGGGCTTCCTTCTCTGACAGGCCTTGGGGAGATGTTTCCAGTTGAGTGAAAATATTTTCCGATTCCAAAGACCACGGATTCTCAATAAATTTTATTTTTTCCATTCTTCCTATTATAGCAGATAACGGCTTTGCATTATTGAAAAAATAAGCTAGAATAACCTCAATTAACTGGGGCCCGTAGCTTAGTTGGTAGAGCGCCTCATTTGCAATGAGGAGGTCACCGGTTCAAATCCGGTCGGGTCCACAAAACTCAAAAATTTCAACTGCTTGAGATTTTTGAGTTTTGTGGAGACCACAGCGATGTTTTGCGAGCATGCAAAACCGCGAGGGGCGGGCTGCGAAAATTTCGAGCGACGGCGAGAAATTATTTGTAGCCACAGGATTGTTCTTTTTTATTTTAATATTCCGGGGTAGCTCAGCGGTAGAGCGGTCGCCTGTTAAGCGATTGGTCGTAGGTTCGATCCCTACCCCCGGAGCCAGTTAGCGGTTTTGTTTTTATTGTTGTATAATGATTTATAGTTAGAAAATATGTCAATCAAAAAATCATCTTTAGAACAAAAATGGTACTATAGGGTGGCGAAGATATTTTTTCTATTACTTCCATTCTTTGTTGTCGCTATTATTTTTTATAAGGGTTATCTAAATATTGATATATCACAAAAAAATGTTGGCGATATATTACAGAAAAATAGTATTTATATTATTTATACGGTGGGAGGATTAGTCCTGTATTTTTTAATTTTAAAAGGAGTTTGGAGAGGTTTTCTCTATATTGCATTCGGCGGATTGGAAGATGATACGCGAAAGAAAATTGTCGCAGCGGCACAATCTGCCAACTCAACTATCCAACCAGCACCTGTTAAGAATAACGGTCTGGGAATAGCTATTTTTTTAATATTTTTGATAATCTTTATAATATATATAACCACTTTTACTGATACAGCTCCCTCCTATACTGGAGATAGTAGTGGGGGCGGTGGAAACAAAAATAGTCAGTGTATCCCTACGGGATGTGGTTCCTTGTACCGCTGTTCTGGGGACTACTATTTGTCAGGAGTGCGAACCGGAGTAACCGGATGCTTCCCTTTGGGCTCGCGTCCCAGCGATATCTACTCTGGCTGGTCAGGGACATGCAGACAATGCCCCTAATTTTCAATTCAGAAAATAGCTTTTTTATTGATTCTGAGTTTTTATATATTTCGCCCAAAGTTTTTTGAAATCTTTTGACTTTTCTTTTAATTGTTCAAGATTTCCTCTCGCAACAATTTTGCCATCTTTGAAAAAGAAAATATCATCAAAAAGTGAAAGTAAATGCAACCTGTGGATAGAGGAAATAATAGTTTTGTCTGGCAAGCTTGAAAAAATATTTTCATAAATCTTAAGTTCATTATGAAAATCTACGCTACTTGTTGGCTCGTCTAAAAGAATAATATCTTTGTCTTTGGAGGCTAAAAGCCCACGCGCGAGCGCTAAGCGCTGTTTTTCGCCTCCGCTTAAATTCACTCCTTTTTCCACGATACTGGATTCCAAACCTTTAGGTAGTCGGGAAATTACTTCCGTGAATGAAGCCATGTCCGTAAATTTTCTTATCTCCCTATCTTCATAATCCACACCCAGTGTAATATTTTCCCTAATAGTAGTAGAGAAAATCTCTGGGTCTTGTGGTATTAAAGAAATGGAATCACTTATTATATTTAAATCATCTCCGCACTCTTTATCGTTAATACAGAGAATTATGCTCTTTGGTAAATAAAGTCCACGAAATATTTTTAGGAAAGTCGTCTTGCCACCGCCACTTTCGCCAATCACCGCAATTTTTTCTCCTCTCTTAAAATCAATATTTACATCATCCAAGTGTAAGTCAGCATCTGTCTCGTTGTGATATGAGAAGGATAAATCTTTAATTTCAATCAAGGACCAGTTTTTAGGTAAGTATCTATTTTCCAGCAGTGTAGTGTTTAGAAAGTCCGCTGATATTTCTTCGGCGTTTGATATATTGGAACGCCATTTTACGGCGTCATTGTAGAGTTGGGCAAAACTAAAAAATGTTTCCCTGACTTTTGATGCATAACTATATAAAATATAGACAAAACCAATCAAAATGATATTTCCTTTACTCACGTTGGAAAAAAGATAAATGCCTATGGTTAAAATAACCGAGAGTTGCCCGAGAGTTGCCGCCCAAAACCACTTCATTTCATTATTTATGATATTTTTCTTAAACTGCAAAAATGGAGTATCAATGGACTTACTGATAGCTTTAAAAACAAGGTGTTCTATGCGTAGTATAATGACTGTCGTGATGTTGCTTATCACATCATAAACTTTAGCGGATATTTTATTTTCTAATTGATTAACAACTCTGTATCCAGGTATTAATTTTTTATCGTAAATGAACATTATGAAGAAAATAAAGGCGGATATGATTATTACCATAAAGGAAGCGTATAGATCTAAATATATTAGAGCGCCGAGAGAAATAACCAACCGAACAAATGCTTGGATAAACATAAAAGTCTCTTCCGAGAAAGAAAATATTGCGCTGGTGCCTTTTTCTATTTTATCTATTGTGTTCCCTGAATGATGGTCGGTGTGCCAAGATAAAGGCAAGGCCATAGTTCCGCGAAGTAAATATTCCTTGTAATTTTTTTTGGTTATAAAAGCGGTTTTTTGTTCGATAATTCTAGCAGGTGCCCAGAATGTCCAGAAAATAACCTCGGATGCAAGGAAAAGAAGTAGTATAAAAAATAAGTTGATAAGATTTTCTTTTGTTATTCCATTTTTTTGAATGTAATTTAGAAAATATCCAAAAATAAGCGGCTGCGCCGCATCAGCGATATTCGCAACAATAAACATCGTAGTCGCTGCTATGATATTTTTACGCCTATCTTGAGCATAAAAATACATTTTTCGCCAAAGATATACGACTGGATTATTTGAGATACTTTTCATAAACAAGTTTTATTATAACATGGAAAGAATGGTATAATGGCTACAATGGTTTCTTTTATGTCAGTATTTATGTCATGACATATATAAGGATATGGCTAAAAAATTTTCAAAAAGAAATATTCGCAAAATTACCCGGAGCGGCAACAGCTTAAGTGTTTCTTTGCCAGTGGAGTTTTTAGCCAAACTTGGCTGCCCGCCCGCCTCGCCTGAGCGAGCATGATATGTTTTATACTTATGTATTAATGAGTAAAATAGATAATAAATTGTATGTGGGTTACGCTACAGACTTAAAAAAGAGAGAAAGTGAATATAACGATGGTAAAGTTATTTCAACAAGAAATCGTCGCCCATTTAAGTTAATTTATTACGAAGCATGTGAAAATAAAATGGATGCTATAATGAGGGAAAAATATTTTAAAACAGGTTTTGGCAGACGATTTCTTGAAAATAGGTTAGAAAATGCTCTTCAGGCTCGCGATGGCGGGCGTGGGCACGAAAAACAAAAAGTAGTCATCAAAAAAATCCGCGGAGGATTACAGATCAAGGATTGGAAGAAATAATTATCAAGGGTTACCCTTGTTTAGCTATTAAAATGATTTCAGAAAAACTTAAAAACATATTTCTACTATCTGTTATTGTTTTCATTGCTCACGGCTTAGAGGAAATTATTAGGGGATTTTCTAACATTGACCCCCATTTAGATTTTATGTTTGGGAAATTGGCTACATTACCTACAATGCAAGCACTATTTATCCTTTTTCAAGTTATGCTTTGGTTTTTACTTATAATTGGCTACTTTATGCTAAAAGGAGAAAAGTGGCGTCTATGGCTGATGTTCATTCCAGGACTTATTTTTATTTACGAGTTGCATCACTTTTATAAAGCATTTGAGGTTGGCGGTTATTATCCTGGATTATATACCGCATTAGTTTTTCCGATAATAGGTTACTTTTATTGGCAAGAATTGATTAGGATAGTTGCGAAAAAAAATACATCCCTGGATTAATTACTGCACCATTCCACATACTTAATTCTGCTATATATTTCCTTATATGAATAAAATCAAATTGTTGGGCTTTGGAATCTTAATATTGTTCGGTGCATTTTTCTTTGTTTATGGTGAATTTGATGACAGCCCAGGCGGGCAGCTGATGGGCCTACTAGCAGTCATTATAGGTATCGTAGGTATAATAAAGAGAAGGAAGAAAACTCCCTAGCGATGTGTGCACCCGGCCCAGCAGCAGGGACGGCGCTTGCCTTCTGTAAGTTCAGTGTGAACCCGCCGGATATGTTGAATCCTAGTTTCCTTTTTCTTTACCGACACTACCCAGCAAATCCATTCATTGCGCGCGAGTGGAGTAATGTCTTCCCATGCCGCTAGGGCTCGCGGGCTAGAAAAAAGCGCCCTTCGCAAATCCGCCGGCACTGTATGCACTACGCCTCCCGCAATTTCAATTCTCTTCATAAAACTATTTTATCAAATCCTCGCCTTGACATACAAATGAGCGTTCGTGTATAATATATGTATCATTATGAAAAAGACCCTTATGCAGATTCGTCTGCATCGGGGGCTTTTTCTTTTTAAATCTTAATTGAGAATTTATGATAAAGTTCGTTCAAAAATGTAATCTCTAGATTTTTATTTCTAATTAAGATAGAACATTTGTTTTCATCTGGGGCGATAACCCTGCTAATAACGTTATTATCTTTGAGAAACTCCACGAGACATCCAAAATCCCCGTCACCAGTTATAAGAATACAGGAATCAAAAGATTTGGTGTAAAAATCAGAGACGGTTTTTAATACAAGTTCTGCATCACAATTTCCTTTTATTTTTTCTCCCACAGAAACTGTTTGTTTGAAAACTAATATATAACCACAACTCTGTAAATGTTCATAAAATTTTACTCTTTCGGGTACTAGTCCAATAAACAAATAAACACTGGCCGCCTCATATTTCTGTCCAAGCCACCCTCTAAGTTTCTTATAATTAATTTCAAACCCAAGCTCTTTAGCTGACCTGTATAGATTATTCCCGTCAATGTATATGTTGATCTTTACCATTGTCCCATTTTAACACATTTAATTTTATGCTATAATGTGCCAAAGGTCGGCGGTTGTAAATTAAAATTAGACAAGTAACTTCTAAAATAATATGGCAGATCAAACAATTTATGAAAAGTTAAAAGCGACTTGCCCCTGCGGATCCGGTAAGTCCTATGTGGAGTGCTGCGGCAAGGGTGAGATGTGCCCATGCGGAAGCGGGAAAAAAGCGATTGATTGCTGTTTCAAGAGTCCGGAAACGCACAAGATGTAAACGGTGTGAAATTTTGATGAACCCAAACCAAAAACCGCTCCTTAGTTTATTTTGGGTGGTTTTTGGTTTGGGCTGTCTTTTGGAACTAACTTCTAGTAAAATATGGGTATGAAGAGTATTTTTATCACCAGGCAAATACCAGAAAACGGCATCAAAATACTTAAGGAAAAAGGATACGATGTGACGGTTGGTAAATACAAGACACCCCCGACCCAGCCAGAACTAATCGAAGAATTAAAAAAGAAAAATTATGATGTCGTCGTTCCCCTCCTGACCGATAAGATAGACAGTGCCGTATTCGATGCCGTCCCTACGGTAAAAATTTTTGCGAATTACTCCGTCGGTTTTGACAATATTGATTTGGAAGAGGCCACAAAAAGAAATATCGCCGTCACCAATACACCGGGTGATTACGTAGATGGCGTGGCTGAGCACGCAGTGGCACTTCTCCTCGCCATAATGGCTCGGCTGGCCGAAGCTGATCAGTTCGTCCGAGCTGGCAAGTATCAGGGCTGGGACCCGATGCTTTTCATGGGAGACAAACTAAATGGCAAAACCGTAGCGGTGATCGGCACTGGCCGCATCGGCGAGCGATTTGCACGCAAGCTTTCTTCTGGCTTCGGCGTAAAAATAATTTATTACGATGTAGTACGTAACGAAAGAATTGAAAAAGAATGTGGTGCGCAATTTGTAAGCTCGGTGAATGAGGCCTTGGCACTCGCCGATGCCGTGAGCATTCATGTTCCCCTACTCCCGACCACCCATCACTTGATCAACAAAAACAACCTGGCAAAAATGAAACCAACTGCCTATTTGATTAACACTTCCCGCGGACCGGTCGTAGATGAAGAGGCCTTGGTGAAAGCATTACAAAATGGAAGGATCCGGGGTGCGGGACTAGATGTTTTTGAGTTTGAACCGAAACTTACCAAGGGACTCGTGAAGCTGTCCAATACGGTCTTGTCCCCGCATATTGCCTCTTCCCAACTCGAATCGCGTGAAGAAATGGCGGAGATAGTGGCGAATAACATTATTGATTTTTTTGAGGGACGGGTCCCGAGAAATAAAGTGAATAAATAAAAAAAATGGGAGAAAAAATGGGCAAACTTATTTTAGCGCGACATCATGCATCCGAATGGAACGAGCTCGGGATATGGACCGGGATTCGGGATATTCATCTTTCGGGTTACGGATTTGAAAAGTCCGAAGACATGGGGCTTCTAATCAAGGACGTGACCATCGATTATGCGTTCACTTCGATGCAGGTTCGGGCCATTGAAACAATGTCTTGCATGCTCGATATTTGCAAGCGCCACAGTGTGCCGACCGAGCATTCCGCCGCCTTAAACGAGCGCGATTACGGAGAATATACCGGCAAAAACAAGTGGGAAATGGAGAAAATTTTAGGCGCGGAGGAATTTAAAAAATTACGCCGGGGGTGGGATTATCCAATACCTAACGGGGAGTCGCTTAAGACGGTCTATGATCGCACGGTGCCTTTCTTTTTTGAAAAAATCCTGCCCCTGGTTTTGGAGGGCAAAAATGTTTTGGTGGTAGCCCATGGAAATTCCTTGCGCTCGCTTCTTAAATATATTGAAAATATTTCAGATCAGGATATTGCGGACACAGAGTTCCCCTTCGGAGCCGTGATGATTTATACGCTGGATGAGAACGGACATAAATTGGGAAAGGAAGTGCAGGATATCATTCGTAACCTTCCTAAAGAGAGGACGTCTCGCGCGCAAATTATCGCCACTATTGGTCCGGCGTCAGCTAAAAAAGAAGTTCTCAAACAAATGATTGAGAACGGCATGAGTGCGGCTCGGCTTAATTTCGCCTGGGCGGACAAGGAAGAAAAAGGTCCTCACATTACTTTGATTAGAGAGCTGGCGGCAGAACTATCCGTGCGTATCCCGATAATTGAGGACCTACCCGGACCCCGGGTGAGCGGAGCGCACGGACATACCTATGACAAAACGAAATTTGGTTTTACCGAGCGGGACCGAGAACTTGCCCAATTCGGCATTGAGCGCAAAGTGGACTACCTGGCTCTCTCTTTCGTAAGAAGTGCTAAAGAAATCGAAGCGTGCCGGGCAGCGATCCAAGAGTTTTCCGGAACCCAAAAAATTATCGCGAAAATTGAGTGCCAGGACGCCCTGAATTCCATTGATGAAATCATCGCAGTGGCAGATGCCGTTATGCTTGCCCGCGGCGACCTGGGCAATGAAGTCCCGTTAGAGAAAATTCCCTTCGTGCAGGATATGATTATCAAGAAATGCAAGGCCGCCGGCAAACCGGTCATAACCGCGACCCAGATGCTAATTTCCATGACGGAAAATCCTGTGCCAACCCGGGCGGAAGTGACCGATGTAGCCAATGCAATTCTGGAAAAATCCGACGCAGTAATGCTCTCGGAAGAGACAGCCATCGGCAAATACCCGGTGGAAGCCGTGGCCATGATGAAGAAAATTATAATCGAAGCGGAGGAGCACATGGGCCGCAGCACTCATATAAATCTTCTATAAAAATGCCTAAAATATCGTCAATAAAAGCGGAGGAAACTACTGACTCGCGCGGAAACTCTACCCTATTGGCCACTTGTCTGCTTGCAAGCGGTGCTCTGGGTAGTGCTTCTGTTCCGTCCGGCACGAGCACGGGGAGACACGAGGCCTGCGAGCTCCGAGATCCGGATGGCAAGGGAGTGCAAAAGGCAATAAAAAATGTTAATGAGGAAATTGTAAAAGCGGTGATGGGAAAAGAAGTGGATCAGACAGCATTGGATGAATTACTAATAAAATTAGACGGCACGAAAAATAAATCCCGCTTGGGGGCGAATGCTATATTGGGGGTTTCCCTTGCATTCGCTCGCGCAACCGCGAAGGAAAGGAACTTGGAGCTCTACGAACATTTGGCAAATTTATATTTTAGAGATGAAAACGCACGAAAATACAAAATACCCGAACCGGCTTTCAATGTCTTAAACGGCGGCAAGCATGCTAAAAATGGCCTTGCCTTTCAAGAATTTTTATTAATTCCAATTGGATTTAATACCATAATGGAAAAAGTCGAAGTGACTCAAAAAATAATTGTGTCTCTGAAGGATTTGCTTTTACAAAACGGACAATCAATAGAGCTCGGTGATGAAGGCGGCTTTGCGCCGAAGCTCAAGTCGAATGAAGAAGCTCTGGAGTATTTGGGAAAAGCAATTTCTGCCGCCGGATACGATACCCAAAAAGTTAAACTAGGGATTGACGTCGCCGCATCCAGTTTTTGGAAAAATGAACATTATGCGATTGAGGGAAAAATGCTTAATGCAGGAGAAATGATTTCAATGTATGAAAAATTATGCGGGAAGCATGAAATTATTTCTATCGAGGACGGGCTCAACGAGGAGGATTTTGCAGGATTTGCACAGATGAATAAAAAACTGGGCGGAAAAATAAATATCGTGGGTGACGATCTGACCGTCACCAATGTGGAATTAATCAAAAAAGCTATAGAAAATAAATCCATCAATACACTTTTAATTAAACCTAATCAAATAGGCACCTTGTCGGAAACCTTGGCAGCGATAAAATTAGCGAGGGAAAATAATATTAAAATTTTTGTCTCGCATCGTTCCGGAGAAACAGTGGATAGTTTTATTGCCGACCTCTCGGTGGCTGTCGGAGCAGAATTCATCAAAGCCGGAGCGCCTACCCGCCCAGAGCGGATGGCTAAATATAATCGTTTGATAGAAATCGAGAAAGAAATATCTAGATCAAAAATTTAATGGTATTTTTTTCCAGGTCTTTCCAGGCCATTCTTGAAATCCACGTCCTTTAAAAGTATGGAGGGTCTCCTCTCCTTTTGATACACTTCCCTCATATTCAACTATTTGTTCAGAAACGAAAACTTCAGGTAGGAGTGGGTGGACTTTGATTCCTGGGCTATCTGCTGTAACAAGCTTAGTAGAAAAGTTTATTTCATACTCCGCATTTTTTGAAGAAAAAATAGTATGGTATGGAATTTCCACTCCGACAGTTATATCTTCTTTCCACTCCAAATGCTCAATTTTTCCCAACGCATTAGCCCGCTGTGGATATCGGAAAATGAATCGATTGAAGGGCTATGTTGTTTGTAATTTAAATTCCACGAAACGTCGTCGGCCTTACAATTAATTTCATAATGATATGTATCTTTCTCGATGATTCTGGCATTATCCATTCGCAACGACGCAGAAATGTCGTCAACTTCTATTTTATCCATATCAATTTTCTTCACCATGCCATACAACACACCGTCCTTCAATATCCTCACTACCAAGCGCCCGCCCCCGAGTTTTGTTTTCTTTTCAGGGTCAAGCATATAGTAAATAATATAACCGGCTAAGTCTTTTTGAATGAAATTAAAATATTTCCATTCCACATAGCTTTCGGTATGCAGCTCGTCTCGATAATTCAAATAGTGCCAATTATCATCATGTGGCTCAACGGGAGTAATGCGTTTTTGTAACATATCAATATCTTAACAAAAATAAGCGTATTTCACAAAACAAAACCCGCCTTGCGGCGGGTTTTGCGGCACATACATTGTTACGATAAAAGTGTGAGTTTAACCTCACGCTCACAGGGGGAGTATAGCATAGTTTTAATTAAAAAGCAACTTGAATAGAAAAACCCTCTCTTGCGAGAGGGTTTTTCGTGTTTGGTTCTGTATCTATAAGCCGAATTCTGTTTCCCGCCAAGGGCGGGATGATGCAATTTATCTAGGTCCGAAATTGCTCCCGGACTCAAGCGATTCTTCCCTCACCAATTTGTAAAAATTGGTGAGGGACACGATCTTGCACACGCGTAAGGATTTTGCTCCGACGCCTCAAGAAAACTTAAGGGTCGGAGGGCACGACTTTACGTCGGCCCCGTTTCACTCCCACTGAAGGGTTTCGTCACTGTTCGCACCTCGCGACTTGCGCCGGACGGGCGTTACCCACTACGTTTAATTCCGACCGAAGCCGGAGCTGTGTGTTCGGACTTTCCTCCCCTCCGACCAAAGCCAGAAGAGTAGCATCCAATACAGGACTAGCATTATTATACTACAACCTTGTTAAAAATCCAACTGCACTTCGTCCCCTACTTTTAAGTAATGCAAATCGGCAAAGCCGGCATTAACTTCCAGGACATATTTCG
>Ga0155566_109_pt1 | contig 33087 bp, 37 predicted proteins | sample RifCSPhighO2_12_FD_107223 | JGI IMG/M metagenome (GOLD analysis project Ga0155566, IMG submission 107223) | Candidatus Nomurabacteria bacterium RIFCSPHIGHO2_12_FULL_44_22b
CCCAAGAGAATTGAAAAGTTTAATGGATTCGATTAGAAATGGTGTATTAGCCAATCTTGCAAGATTACCCAAAACCGGCGGAGTCAGAGATAAAGCCAGAGAGCTCGTCAATCAGGAGCGTCTGAAGAGAGGGCTTAAGCCGATTTAACTACTTCGTATGTATCGCCAGATAGATATTCTCGAGAGCGCGGACGGCGTCGCCGGCGGCGATGTTGTTCTGATGATACAACACATCGGTTGCGTCGCCGGCGGCCCAGATGCCGGGGACGGAGGTTTTCTGGGTTATGGGGTCAATTTTAATGCGGCCGAATTGGTCAAGCGGGACGAGATTTTTCACGAAGTCCGTGTTCGGGATTTGACCCACTTCCACGAAAATACCCGCAACTTTAAGCTCCTTTTGTTCGCCGGTTTTGCTATCCTTATAGATAACCCCCTCCACGAATTTATCCCCCTTAACCTCTAAAATATCAACATTTTTTATTGCAGACATTTTAGGATTCTTCAAAACTTTTTCTACGGTTATTTCATCACCTCGGAAAGTATCACTGCGATTCAAAAGAGTGACGGACTTGCAATAGGCAAGCAGCTGCGCCGCGGTCTCAAAACCCGCGTTGCCTCCGCCCACTACCGCTACATTTTGATCCGCAAAAAGCGGCCCGTCGCAAGAGGCGCAGTATGTGAGTCCTTTATTTTCAAATTTGTCCGCATTCTTGGCAACGAGCTTTCTGCGGCCGGACCCGGATGCAATCAATATCGTTTTGGTCTCAAATGCTTCTCCACTCTCTGTCTGCACAGAGAAATCCCCGGCTTTGCCGGATACAGTGGTAACTTTTTCTCCTTCTTTGACTTCCAAGCTCTCGCCGGTGTTGGCCTCCACGTGCTTTTTAAAATTTCCCGCAAGTTCCGCGCCAGAAAGCGATACTGTGCCGATCCAGTTGAAAACTTGTTCGGAGACGTTCGATTGCCCGCCCCATTCGGAGACAATGAGTAGAGTTTTAAGCCGCTTGCGCGCCGCATACACCGCCGCCGCCGTTCCGGCCGGCCCACCGCCGATAATTATCAAATCATAAGTCATTGCATTAGTATAACAAATAAAACTCTTTCTTGGCACTACTTTTGAGAAGGCAATCTGTCTAGCGCTGGTGCACTAGCGAACTTCTCGGGCCGTCGCCCTGCGAAAGGCCTTATCAAAAGTGTGCCTGCGACGAGTTTATTTCTTTCTTCGTAGAAATGCTGGAACAGCGCTCCAGTCATCACCGTCATCTTCGATAATTATTTCCTCTTTATCTTTTTTTTCCGCCTTTTTAAAAAAGTCGTTGCTGCCCCTGTTTTGCTCAATAGTGTTATGTATTTCTTTTTTGGCCGTTGCCGCGTTATCTTCTTTCAGTAAAGTTCCGGCAGAAGTTCCGCCGCCAAACAAACCTTTACTGCGGGGCATCTCGCCGGAGAAACTGGTAGCAATAACCGTGACTTTAATTTCTCCTTTCTTCGCCTTTTCGTCATGAATGGTGCCGAAGATAACCTTCGCATCTTTGTCGATGGACTCAGTGATTATTTTTGCCGCCTCCTGGATTTCGTGAATAGTGATATCTTCGCCTCCAGCAATAGCAAAGAGCACGCCCTTGGCCCCGTGAATGGAAACCTCGAGGAGCGGCGAGTTGATGGCCTGGAGCGCCGCTGTCTCTGCGCGCTTGTCGCCCGATGCCGAACCGATGCCCATGAGGGCCGAACCGGCATTGGCCATAATTGCCCGAATATCCGCGAAGTCAACATTGATTATACCCGGGGTGGTAATAAGGTCAGAAATGCCCTCTACCGCCTGCCGCAGCACATCGTCGCAGACGGCAAAAGCGCTTTTAAAATAAGTGTTTTTATCCGAAATCTGGAGCAGTTTATCATTCGGAATAATGATGATCGCATCAACCTCTTTGGCCAATTCTTCAATGCCGCGTTCGGCAATTTTCATGCGGTGACTCCCTTCAAAGAAAAACGGCTTGGTTACTACCGCTACTGTAAGTATCCCTTGCTCTTTCGCGGCGCGAGCCACGATGGGAGCGGCGCCGGTGCCGGTGCCTCCGCCCATGCCGCAGGCAATGAAGATCATGTCCGCGCCTTTGATCATGTCCTGGATTTCCGATTTAGTTTCCTCGGCCGCTTTCTTCCCGAGTTCCGGATCCATGCCGGCACCGAGACCCTTGGTCAGATTTTTCCCGATGTGAATTTTTTTATCTGCAAGCGAATGATGCAAATCCTGCGTATCAGTATTCATCGCAATGAAGGTCACTCCCTTCACTTTTGAATTAATCATGTGGTTCACGGCGTTTTTGCCGGATCCACCGATCCCTACCACCATAATGCGGGCAAAACTCTCTATTGCTTGGTTTACTTTTGGCATAAAATCATACTAGCACTACAATAAAAAAAAGCAAACCCATTAGGGCATTAATTGTTTTATGCCCAATTTTATTGAGTTTTTAAGGTCTTTGAAAATTCCTCCCAGTGCTCCTCTTGAATAATTGTCGCTGTCTCTGCCTCCGATGATGAGCCCAAGGACGGTGAACCAAGCCGGGTCGCGGAGTTTAGTTTTTATATTACCGAAAATTTCAGTTGTGCCGATGCAGGAGGGCAGTCCAAGTGCGGATTTGGCAAATTCCTCTAGACCCAGGGTGTTGGCTCCGCTTCCAACGAAAATAACACCGGCTGGCAGAAGTTCGGATCTTTTTATTTTTTTTAAATGATTGTCCACGAGCTCAAAGATATCCGAGAAGCGTGCCTCAATTATTTCGTCCAGTTTTTTCTTTGAGTATTCGGGTGTAATGTTGCCCAGCTTGAAACTCTCGGCCAGCTCGAGCGGAATTTTTAAACCGAGCGCGATGTCGTTGGTAACGTCACTGGCGCCAATGGAGAATGTGTGGGCAGAGAGGAGCGACCCGTTTTCGAAAACAGCGAGCGAGACCGTTTCTGCGCCGATGTTAATGAGCGCACTGCCGACAATTTTTTGTTTCTCCGAGAGAGCAATGTGACTTCCGGCAACCGGGGAGGCAACAACATCAATCGTCTCTACCCCAGCATCGGCTATCGCGGCGATCAAATCCTCCAGATGCACCGAGGAGTAAGTGGTAAAAAGAGCTTTTATTTCAAGCTTATTTCCGCGCATACCCTCGAGACGCCCAAGCACTTCAACTCCATCCAGCTTGTAAGAAAGAGGAGTAATTTGGATGATTTTCCGGTTATTTAAGCTCAAATTCTCCTCGCAATCCGCTAGCGCTTTATTGACGTCCAGGGTCGTAACCTCGCCGTCGGCCTTAGAAATAATGGCTACCCCAGAGCTCACGTATCCGCGAAGCGTTACATCACCTACCGAAACAAATGCCCGTTTAATTTTTACGCCGGAAGTTTTTTCGGCTAGGCCGACAGCTTGCCGGATTGATTTTACCGTATCGTCAAATTGGGTTATATAGCCATGCCGCATCCCGCCCGTCGGATATTCACCCACCCCAATAATCTTAGGATTTCGCTCTCCTTTTAAGAATTCTCCCACCACGACTCTGGTCGTAAGCGAGCCTACGTCTATGCCTGTCGAAATGTTCCTCATAGTACTTTTTCAGATATTTTTTCTCTGCTCTCTCCATTATACTGCCATGTCGCATTCCTTTCAAATGAAGCATGCCGTGGATAACCAGGAACCCCAAAAATTGTTTGTAGGATTTTTGGAATAGTTTTGCCTCCTTCTGCACGATGTCTCGGCAGAGCACTATCTCACCCTCATGCTTGCGGAGGGGGAAGGCCAAGACATTGGTAGGCCTGTCTTTTTTGCGATACTGCTTGTTTAATTCTCGCGATTTTCGGCTAGAGACAAAAGCAATCGACAAGGAATATTTCTTTCCCAAGATGTCATCTTTGATTTTCCTATACATAATTATCTTGAACCGATTTTGGTTCCAATTTTTCCGAGCTTGCGAAGAACCTCAATTTCGCGCCGGCGAAGCATACGCTTGAGCGCGCTCTTTTTTACTTTAAGTTTAGATTCTTTTCGTTCATTGTAACGGGCGCCTTTGACTTTGTGAATGATGCCTGATTCCTGGATGCGGCGAGAAAAACGGCGTAACACGCTGGCGTTATTTTCGTTTGGATTTTTTTTCACTTCGATCACCACTTTTGCCATTAGAGAAAGATTAGCATCCGGTTGACTTTTTGTCAAAAAAAGATAGTATCATGCTGTGCTTTAATTTAACGGCCATGCATCAAGCAGCAGATTACATAACTGAAGAAAAAAAACAGGCACTCCTCCGGGAGCTAGCGGAGCTCCAAGGCCCTAAAAGAAAAGAAATTCTGGAGAATTTGGCGTACGCAAAATCCCTGGGCGACTTGGCGGAAAATGCGGAATACCATCAGACCCGCGAGGAACAAGGCAAGCTGGAAGAACGTATTTCGAAAATCGAGCGGATTCTGCAGTTGTCACAAGTGGCCAAAAAAAGAGGCGGGGACGTCGTCGGGATCGGTTCGCGAGTGGTTGTGCAAAAAGTCCCGACTGAAAGTCGTGGATCCACGACCCACGATAAAATCGGGGTCGGGAAAGAGCTAGAAGAACGGACTTATGTTATAGTAGGATCAGAGGAAGCCGACATGGCTTTGGGCAAGATCTCGAACCGGTCGCCCATGGGCGTGGCCCTTTTTGGAAAGAAAAAAGGCCAGAGCATTTCCTTTCAAACTCCGAACGGAGTGGTGAATTATAAAATCATAAAAGTTTCCTAACCCACGCCTTTGGCGGGGCAAGAATAAGATGTCTTCAATTGATGAAATCAGGAGCGCTCGGTTGAAAAAACTCGAGCTTCTGAAAAAAGCTGGCGTCGATCCGTATCCCGCGGACGCAAAACGAGAGCTCTCACTCGCCGAAGCAGTACAAAATTTCGATCAACTGGCGAAAGAAAAAACTCTCAAGTGGCTCTCGGGCCGAGTGATGTCGATCAGAAGCGCTGGCGCGATCATTTTCATTACGCTCTATGATGGCACGGCGAGTTTTCAGGCACTCTTCAAGAAAGATGTTTTAAGTGAAGAAAAACTAAAATTTTGGAATAAAGTGGTAGATATAGGCGATTTTGTAGAAGTGCAAGGCACTTTTTTTGTAACGCAGAGGGGAGAAAAAACAATAGAGGTGCACGATTGGCGAATGCTCTCCAAGTCCTTATTACCTTTACCAGAGAAGTGGCACGGACTACAAGACATAGAGGAGCGTTTTCGCAAGCGATATCTGGACGTGCTGATGAATCCGGAAATTAAAGATATTTTTATAAAGAAAGAAAAATTCTGGGATGTTACGCGTAAATTTTTAAAAAGAGAAGGATTTCTGGAAGTGGAAACGCCGACTCTAGAGGTGACGACTGGCGGTGCGGAAGCGAGGCCTTTCCAGACGCACCACAACGACTTTGATATGGATGTGTATCTGCGTATTTCCGTGGGTGAGCTCTGGCAGAAAAGATTGCTGGCAGCCGGCTTCCCCAAGGTTTTTGAAATTGGCAGAGTCTACCGCAACGAAGGCAGTTCCCCGGAACATGCGCAAGAATTCACCGGCATGGAATTTTACGCGAGCTATATGGATTATCGGCAAGGAATGGAATTTACCGAACGGATGATAAAGGAAGTCGCGCAAGAAACCTTCGGCACTCTCCAATTTAAAACGCACGGGAAGAAAGTGGATCTTTCAAAAAAATGGGAAAACATTCCTTACGTCGATACAGTTAAAAAAATGCTCAAGATTGATGTTCTCACTACGACGGAAAAAGAAATGATGAAGAAACTGGACGAGCTTAAAGTAAATTACGAGGGCACTAATAGGGAGCGCCTGACTGATTCCCTCTGGAAATACTGCCGAAAGCAAATCGTGGGACCGGCGTGGCTGATTGATGTGCCGAAATTAATTTCCCCGCTTTCTAAGGCTAAGCCGGAGAATCCGCTTTTGACCGAGCGCGTCCAGTTAATTTTGGCTGGTGCGGAAATGACCAATGGGTTCTCGGAACTTAATGATCCGGTAGATCAGCGGGACCGTTTCGAAGTTCAACGTAAACTTATCGAAGGAGGGGATAAGGAAGCCATGATGCCGGACGAGGAATTCGTGGAGATGCTTGAATACGGCATGCCACCCGCCTTCGGCTTTGCCTATGGCGAACGTCTTTTTTCGTTCCTGGTTGATAAACCTCTGCGTGAAACTCAACTCTTTCCACTGATGAAGCCCGAACAAAATGTGACGGGTAAAAAACTGAGAATAAAAAAGGAATGACTCTCCCGGAGTACCAGAGTCTCGCGGCGCTCAAGAGCCCTGCGGATGCTATGGGGCTCACGACCCTACCCGACATACACCGCGCCTGACGGCGATCAGGCAACTGAATAGTGAGTGCACTACGCCGCCGGCACAATCGTGTCTGCGACTAACTCATTTTAATATGAAAAAGTATTGTCTACGTAAAACAGTATATGCTGGAGTTAGTAGACAACTTAAATAATTAAATATTAAAATTTTCACCTAATGGGGCTTAGTTAGTTTGACTCAAAAATTTTTACGTTGTGAGTTGAATAAGAACGATATTGTTCTCAACTTGTGAGGTGAGATGATGAGGACCTACCGACTTTTCACGATTGGGTTCGCCACGTTGTTCGCGGCGGCCTATGCCTTCGGTATGATGGATAAGTTCAATTGGTGGCTTATCCTAAGCTGGTGGCAAATCCCTCTTCTGTTTCTGATGTTCATCGTAGGCGGGCTGACCGGCATGATGATCGACAAGCGTGTCGCCCGTAAGGATGCGCGCGAGGAGGCGGATGAGACGTTCCGCCAGATGCAGGAGGTTCTCGGCAAGTCGGCGGTTGCCGCGATTCACGGATACATCGCCGCGAGCGAGTTGGAGAGAGTGCCAATGGAACCCGATCTCCAACTTTTCGCCCGGGCGGGGCTTCGGTATCTCGCGCAGGCCGCGAAGAATCCGAGCCCCATGAACGGGGACGCAGAGAAAGCGCGAAAGGATCGCGATACGCTCCGCGCCGGACTCCTGCATCTCGGCAAGCCCGAGCTTGCCTGGGTGCAGTTTTATGAGGGGACGGAGGTTCATCTTTCGCTCCCCAACACAAAACGCGCTCGGGCGACTAACCCCGGGCAGTAGGAGGGGACTTGCCCCTCAAACATCAGCGCACGCCGACGATCTCGAATTGGAAGATCGTCGGCGCAGTTATTTAACGAAAATTTTTATACTGATTTTTTCCTTACTCCCTCGAGTTCGTTTAGAGCATGTTTTGCAAGAGAAAAATCCCCGTTATGGATAGCCCTGTCTAATTCCCTCTGGAAATTTTGTCTGGCTTCTTCGATACTTCCTTCTTCAGGTTTTGCATAACCCCCTCGGTTCGCCGCATTTTCCATACCAAATTTATCCGGTCTCATATTCATATTTTTGTATTATAACCTAATCCGAAAATAAAGCCAAAAGCGCCCCCTGGAGGGTTTTTTGCTTCTGGTTGAAGTTATCCACAGTTTGGGCTTGGTGGTATTTAACGGTTAGAATATAATGTATATCAAGTGGGAAAATGTGGGAAAAATGTGGATAAGTTAATTTTATGTTAATAGGAGAATATATACATACCATCGACGAAAAAAACAGAGTATCTGTGCCGTTTAAGTTCAGAAAGAAGTTAGGCAAAAAAATTATTATTACTCCGGGGCTCGGGCAATGCTTGTTCATTTTTACAACAAAAGAGTGGGAAAAGGTTTCGAAAAAACTTTCTGATTCGGATTCCGATTTATCTTTCCTCCGCGCCGACCAGCGAAGCTTTAACCGCTACATGTTCGGCCGGGCGGCGGAAGTGGAAATCGATTCCATCGGACGCATGCTTCTTCCGGAATTTTTGCAGGACGGAATAAAATTGCGCGACAAAGCGGCCATCATCGGTGTCAAAGACCGAGTGGAAGTTTGGAATGAGAAGGCCTGGCGAGAACAGAAAGAGAAAGTATCCAAAGAAGCGGAAGACCTGGCAGAGAAATTGGCGGGACAGGGCGGCCGGGGAACTGATGCATAAGAGTGTTCTTTTACAAGAAGTTATAGGGGGACTTGGTTTAAAAGACGGCGCAACCGTGCTCGACGGCACTTTTGGCGCAGGAGGACATTCAGCCGAAGTTTTAAAAAGGTTTCCAGATGCGAGAATCATCGCGCTGGATGCAGATAATGGGGCGATAGCACGGGGGCAAGAAAAGTTCGGCGGCAAGATTTCGTTTCATAATTCGAACTTCCGAAATTTGGATCAAGTGCTGAAGCAGGCAGGAGTAGAGAGAGTTGACGGAATCATTTTGGATTTAGGTTTGAGTTCCGATCAATTGAGTCCGCCGGCTGGCGGATTTGGGAGAGGATTTTCTTTCATGAAGGACGAGCCCTTGCTCATGACCTTCGGGTCAAATGGAAACATGAAAGAAAATCCTTCCCCAGAAGTCCTGACGGCGGCAGATGTGGTCAATGATTGGGAGGAAGTTAATTTGGAGAAAATCATTCGCGGCTACGGCGAGGAGCGGTTCGCGAGAAAAATTGCGCGGGGCATAGCAGAGAGGCGAAAACTAGGGCGCATAAAAACGACGGCTGACTTGGTGGAGGTGATAGAGAATTCTGTGCCAGGAAGTTATAAGCGAGGAAGAATGCACTGTGCCACCAAAACTTTCCAAGCCCTCCGAATCGCGGTGAATGATGAGTTGGGGGCATTGAGTGAAGGGTTAAAGAAAGGGTTTGAGGTGTTGAAAAGTGACGGGCGGATGGCAGTAATAAGTTTTCACAGTTTGGAAGACAGAATTGTAAAGAGATTTTACAGGGAAAAGGTTAAAGAAGGGAGAGCAATTTTTCCGCCAAAGGCGGATCAGCCTCGGGCTGAAATAAGGAAACCAATTACAGCGAGTAAAGAAGAAATAATGATTAATCCGAGAGCTAGGAGCGCAAAACTAAGAATAATACAAAAAAAATGAGTGCAATTGCAATAAAAATGAAGAGTTATGCGGAAAATATGGACACGATGTTGGGCCGTAATCTTTCGAGTATTCTGCGTAATGCTCTTTTGTGCTCTCTGGGCGCTCTTGCAGTATTTTATGTTCTTCTTTTAGGCAACATGGTTATAAACATTATTGAACGCCGATCCCTCGAGGCGGAAGCGAGAGTACTAGAGCGCGAAGTCGGGGATCTGGAGCTTAATTATTTGTCCCTGTCTAAAAAAGTTGATTTATCCCTTTCTCGTTCACTCGGGTTCAAAGAAATTAAAGCAACCTTCGCCACTCGCCAATCACTCGGGAGCGCCAAGGTCGTGAAAAATGAAATCTAGTTTTCTTCCAAGAAGCAGAATTCTTCTTTTCTTCCTCTTGGTTTTCGCTATCGTACTGCTCGCGAAGCTTTTTTTGATACAAATAGTGCATAGCAATTTTTATACCGAAGCTGCTGAACGACAATATGCCACTCCTTCGGGGAATATTTTTGAACGAGGCACAATTTATTTTACACGCAAGGACGGCCAATTAGTTTCCGCAGCTACCCAGACGACCGGGTTCAAAGTAGCGATCGATCCCACAAAGATCACAGATGCCGAGGCCGTATTTCAAAAATTGTCTGCAAAAATTACTCTCAATCACGAGGATTTTTCCTTGAAGGCAGCCAGGGCGGGTGATCCATACGAAGAAATTGCCTTTCATCTCTCTCAAGCGCAAGCCGATAGTATTTCTGCGCTTAAAATTCCAGGCGTGAGCATCTTTAAGGAAAAATGGCGTCTCTATCCTGGAGAAAATCTCGCTGCGCACACTTTGGGCCTAGTGGGCTACAAGGGTGATGAACTGGCCGGGCGTTATGGTCTGGAGAAAGAATATAATTCAGTACTCGCGACCGGCAACCAAAATCCTTATGTAAATTTTTTCGCCGAAGTTTTTTCCAACATCAATCACACTTTTTTTGAAGACGAAGGCAAAACTGGCGATATTGTCACCACCATCGAGCCGGCCATTGAGGATTTTTTGGAAAAAAAATTGGCACAAGTAAAAGAAAAATATCAAGTCGATTCGGTCGGGGGCATCATCATGAATCCAGCGGACGGTTCCATTTATGCTCTGGCCGCACTGCCGGATTTTAATCCGAACGATTTCTCTAAAGTGAAACAAATCACTATCTTAAACAATCCGCTAGTGGAGAACGTGCTCGAATTCGGCTCGGTGGTCAAACCCCTGGTCATGGCTGCGGCGCTGGATGCGGGCGTGGTGACTGCGAAAACCACTTATAATGATAACGGCTCGGTTATCGTTGAAAATAAAGAGATATTTAACTTTGACAAGGAGGGACGAGGTCCCGGGACCAGCATGCAGGAGGTTTTGAGCCAATCCCTCAATACCGGCATGGTTTTCGTGTATAAAAAACTTGGCAAGGAGAGGTTACGGGAATATTTTCTCTCGTATGGCATCGATAAAAAAACAGGCGTTGACCTGCCGAATGAAACCGGCGGATTGGTGAGCAATATTTTGAAGAGTCCTCGAGACATTGAGTATGCCAATGCTTCTTTCGGGCAGGGTATTGCCCTCACCCCCATGGCCATGATCCGCGCGCTGGCCTCGCTCGGGAACGGCGGCAACCTCGTCGTCCCGCACGTAGTGAAGAAAATCAAATATGATGACGGTATGGAGAAAGAAATGACCTATCCGACATCGCGGGTAAAGATAAGTGAAGCTACCGGCGAGGAAATAACCCGAATGCTGGTAGAAGTTATGGACAAAGCGCTCAAAGGCGGCGCGACCAAAATGGAACATTACAGCGTGGCGGTAAAAACCGGTACGGCGCAAGTTGCCAACCGTGAAAGCGGAGGATATTATGAAGATAGGCATACGCATTCTTTTTTCGGATATTTTCCCGCCTACGACCCGAAATTTGTAGTTTTGCTTTATGCGGTGAATCCGAAGGGTATCCGTTACGCTTCGGAAACCTGGGCCGACCCCTTTATTGATATCACAAAATTTTTATTAAATTATTATCAAGTTCCTCCAGATCGCTAAAATAAAATAATGCGCCAGACCACCAAAAAAGTAATATCTTTTATCCTAAAGAGCGAAGCACGCTTGGCGCTTAGAAAATACAAACCTAAAATCATCGCTATCACCGGCTCGGTAGGCAAAACTTCCACCAAGGACGCCGTTTATGCGGCGCTCTCTCAGATTGCCTACGTGCGTAAAAGCGAAAAAAGTTACAACAGCCAGCTGGGATTGCCGCTCACTATCCTCGGGGTTCCCAATGCTTGGAATAATCCCTTAAACTGGCTTAAAAATTTTGCTAAGGGCAAATGGCTGATACTTTGGCCGCATCGTTATCCGAAGTGGCTAATTTTAGAAGTGGGCGTGGGCAAGCCCAACGACATGCGGGAAACCGCTATGTGGCTTAAGACCGACGTGGTAGTAATCACTGCGATCGGCGATACACCACCGCACATTGAATTCTTCGATTCGCGTGAGCATTTGATCGAAGAGAAGAGTGGGCTCATCAAAACACTGAAAAAAGACGGTCTGCTGGTTCTCAACATGGACGATGAGGCTGCTCTGGCGATGAAACACAAAACAAAAAATCGCGTCGTCACTTTCGGATTTAGCGAGGGTGCAGATGTCCGCGGTTCCGGCGAAAATATTTCTTACAATGCGAAGGGAGAGCCGGAAGGGATAGTTTTCAGGGTTGATGCAGGGGGGAACAGCTTGCCAATAGTTATCGAAGGGGTCTTTGGACGGAACCACATCTATGCGGCTCTTGCCACTCTCGCGCTCGCCCATGGATTGAAATGGAATATGCTGGAAGCGGCCAACGCGCTCAAAAAATATGATGTTCCGCCCGGTAGAATGCGCCTGCTCCAAGGAATCGAAGGCGCGCTCATCATCGACGATAGCTATAATTCTTCGCCTTTCGCCTGTGAGTCAGCCCTTAGAACCTTAGGCAGTGTTAAATGCCAGGGTAGGCGGATCGCGGTTCTAGGCGATATGCTCGAACTAGGTCGTCATACAGATGAAGCGCATAAATTGATCGGCCGGATTGCAAAGGAAAATGCCGAAGTGTTGGTAGTCGTCGGCCCCCGAGCGCAATCGATCAAGGCCGGGGCGATAGAGGCGGGCATGGCCGTGGAGGGAATTTTTGATTTTGCCAATTCGCGCGAAGCGGGAGAATTTATAAAAATGTTTTTGCGCACAGGCGACCTGATTTTAGTGAAGGGCTCGCAGGGCATGCGCATGGAGAGAATCGTGGCGGAAATTCTGCTGGACCAGAACAATAAATCAAAATTATTAGTCCGCCAAGACCCGGAATGGCTCCGGAAGGAGTAGGGAAAGAGCAAACGGACCGGTTGCACTGCTCCTGAGAGCAATGACCGGTCCGTGAACGGGGTTCTCATGGAACTCCGTATTTCTTCTTGATGTCGTTGCGGATTCGCCGCAACAGCACCAATACCACGACGAGAGCAAGAGCGCCTGTTAATTCTACCGCCGAGTCAGGCGCCACGAGGGAAATGACGGCAATGGCAGCCGCCACCAAGCCGATTCCGAGCAAGACGCGAACGGTCTTTGTCATGTGGGTTCTCCCTGAACGAGTTCGGCATCACTATAACATGAAATAAATTTTTGGGAAGTGGTGACCCTAACAATACAGAATTCAAAACTAATTACTGACTTTCTAATAGAATTAAGTAATAAAGGGTCTAAGTTTCCTATCTACCAAAAAAGCATATACTCCCAGGAACATAAAGTAAAGGAATCAATCCCCTAATGTTATTAAAACTAGCAAATTTGATTAATTGATTTTTAAACAATTATGGAAACAAGGCAAAGAGGAGGTAAAAGAGAAGGAGCTGGTAGAAAGAAAGCAAATCATACCATTGCCACTGAAAAGGCTCGTGAATACCTCATAATGAAGATTAGAGAGCATATGGCTCCCATTGTGGCAGCTCAAATAGATTCTGCTAAAGGATTATCTTATGTTGGAGAAGCAGGTAAAATTTATACTCAGCCACCAAATACAAAGGTGGGAGAATATTTACTCAATCAAATAGCAGGAAGACCAAATTTAAATATTGAAATACAGAAACCTTTGGAAATAGTCGTTGATCTTGAAAAGAAAAAGGAAATTGATGATGCTATATCAGAGTATTTGTCTACTAAAAACCAAACTCTTTTGGATAAGCATCTACCAATCGGGACAGGTCTCTCCCATCAATAAGACAAAAATATATTTTTCTATCCTCTCTGATGGACTTGGCAAGTGCTAAAGACTGCATTAAATCAATAGTTCTCTCATTTATTTCACTATGATAACCGATGAAATGTAAATCTGATGTTCCCTCAAAAAGTCTCTGTATTTGGTCTCCATTCTTACCCATTTTACCTGGAGTTAAATCTCCTTGTGTGGCTTTGCCTTTTAGGGCAAAAACAGCGGATTTTCTTTTGCCACCAAAATAAATGTTATTAGTAAAAATATCATTTCTTTCTCCTCCCCAGTCTTTTTTATCACCTTGGTTCAAGATTCTACAAAATCCTTTATTTATAGTTCTTTCGGATACTCTTTTTAATTTATAGTTCTTAGAGGGGTTATTTTTACTAATCAGATTAAATGAATCTATTTCATTAACATAAATTTGTTTCACCTTAGGCTTACTTGGGAAATTTAGCACTGTAGAAAACTTGGTATTAAGTATTCTCAGTTTCCTTTTTGTGGGGTATGCTGCTAATTTCTTTGCATTTTTTGATAACTTTAAAATTTTATCCCTGTTGGTTGCATAGAAAGTTATTTTTCCATAATAGATAACACCCTTTATAGTCTTTTTGTCTATAATATCTTCTCCATATAATCGTTTTGCTGCTTTATAAGTATTAGTGTTAAATTTTCCAATCTTATTTTTTATATCTTCAAGAGTTTTAAATCTACTTCCAGAATAAACTATTTGGAACACTTCCTTGTTTTGTTTTGATGCACGCAAAACATGAGCAGCTCTTTCAATTTTCTCATATGCATTTGCACTGGTGTCGCTTACTATGTTCATATAATTCAATAATTATTGAGGTTTATCAGTCTTTACTTTTTTTATCGCTTTTGCAATAGGCTTAAGGATTGGGCTAATTTCATTCATATTAACACTAAGAATTTTTCTTATACTTTTTCCATCCATTTTTATACTTAGAGCCTGAAATATAAAATTAGCTTGCAAAGTTCTAAGTGTCTTTTCTTCTAAACTTAAATCTTTCCTAACTCTTTTTTTGTTTTTCTTTGTCATAATATTATTTCTGAGATTTAACTCCTTTCACTAGTTTATTAACTGTTCCAATGGCAATACCAAGATTAGTAGCTATCTCTGATTGTATTGCTCCGCTTCTATACAGCTGAACTGCAACAAGCTGTTGGAGAAGATTAGTTATCTCGCCAAATTTACCATCTAGGTATACTTCTTCCTTTGTTTTCTTTTTTGCCATATTTTTCATTTCTTTTTAACAAGTCCTTTTAAGAGTTCAACCACCTTTCCTTTATGCATTTTTAAATTTTTACAAATTTCATCCATCGTGTATCCGGATCTATAAAGAGTGAAAACAAGATGACGCAAGTTCAGATCTATTAGTTGTTCAATTTTTTTTTCAAGGTTATCTTGTGGCATATATTTTATTTCTTGTCTTTCTTTTTAGAGAGGTGAATTGCCACGTTCACTGTATTGGAACTTGTTTGCAACAACTCGGCTATTCTCTTTGGAGAAAAACCAACATTATACATTTCTTTAATAATTTGACCTTGGTTGCCATTACGCTTCACTAAAATTGCCAAGAGTCGTGTTGAATCTTGTGTTGCATCTCTTATAGCCTCAAGTATCTCTTTGTCCATTTGATTTTTTGCTTCAGTACTAAGAACTGAAGAAGTTATTACTAATAAAGCTAATTATACTCATACATTCTTTCATTGCAAGCTTTTAAGGGGTCTTGGATAAATTGTATAATTGAGAAAGTTCTACTTTAGTGGTAAAATACCAAAATACTCCTTATTATTAAAGGTTATTCTAAAATAAGAAAAAACTTCCTCTATCCTCTTTAGAGAATAAGAAAATTATTTGTCAATAGAGATAGACAGCTACAGGATCAATTCTCTTTTAAAATTTAAAAATTGAATCCCAATTATTTTCATACTTTCCTGTCTGGAATTTAGGATATTCTTTTATTCTAAAAATTCTCATTTGTGTTGTTCTTGGCATACCATTTCTTCTTGGAGTTTTCTTGTGCTCCTGAAAATTATTTTCTACTGTCTCATTAAGATCGTTTTTAGGAATAACATAATAACCGATTTTTTCCTCCAGCTCTATGGGTAAATCTACAAATACATAAAATACATCTTGCCATTCTTTTTTCACTTCTAGAGGTTTATTGCCCATAGCCCAACCATCACTTACTTTTTTCCTTTTTGTCTTTACCTGAATATTAACAGCCTTTTTGCCATTACTTGCAAGAATATCTACATGAGCAGTATTTCTTAAAGATACAGTAGCAATATATCCTCGCCTAGAGAGCTCTCCCGCAACAAAATATTCTCCTGTTATCCCTGCAAAAATTGTATCCATAATCTTGTAAGGCAGGAAGCAAAAAGCTCCCAGCCAGTATGGTGGTTTTTAAGCCACCCATAGCCGTTTCCAGCTATGACCCGTGAAGGCAAAACTCTGACTAGGAGTTCTTTATACTTCACGGGATTTTCACCATGCCTTTATTTCTAAAAGTTTAGGCTACTTACTTATTAAATTATGTCTAAATAATAACACAAAAACTTCTCTATTTCTAGTTGATATTTATCTATTTTGTGCTAGGCTCTTATTAGAGTTCTTCAAATAAAGGTCGTTGAAATTTTATAAGAATCTACTTTTTGAAGGAATAATCCGAGGTTGTTAAACAACCAGACAAAAAGTATTAGACTTATGAGAGTAATATTATTTAGATAATATATTCTTGTAGGATGCCATGGAGGGTAGTATTGCAAAAAACCTAAAATGGTGGATAAATTAAAGCCTAAATATTTAATGTCTTCTTGATTGGAACATTAAATGTTTTTGGAAAATCTAGTACCTAGGAGTAGTTAATTGTAATCACGTTTTTTGTGATTGCTTAACTACTTTTGGACACTAGATTTTTTGTTTGTAAAAATTCTAGGCTAAAAGTGGCATAAATTATTTTATGCTGTTTACTCCCCAAGACCGGAAAAGGATAAAAGATGTCCTGCTCCGTAGAAAACCTTGCTCCAATGAAGAAATTGAAGCCATGGTTGATAGTTTGTTAGATCTAGCAGTACAACTTAATAAGATAAGTGGTAAACACCACTCTAGGAGGGCAAATTTGGTTCCTCCACAGCAAAAGTAGGTAGGAATGGGTGGAAGGATGTTTAGTTTGGTTTTTACCAAATTTAAACATTTTTTCACCCTACCTATAAATTAGAAAATTTGATTTCTCCGTTTATTAGAAGTTTAATTAACTTATAGAATATTATGAAAAAAATTAATGCATTGAATAGACCAAATACAGCAGTTATTTATGTGAGAGTTTCTTCCCAAGAACAGGTAGGTGGATACAGCTTGTCTGACCAAGAAAGAATTGATACAAAATATGCAAAAGATAATCAGTGGGAAGTGTTGAAAGTATTTCGTGAAGAAGGTGAATCTGCCAAAACAGCAGATCGCACCCAAATGAATGCAATGCGTGAGTATTGTTTAAAGAATGTTGGTAAGGTCGGTTATATTATCGTGTATAAGGCTGACAGATTTTCTCGCAATACTATGGATCATGCTCTCTTAAGAAAGTTCTTTAGAGATTGTGGAGTTGAATTAAAATCTGCTACTGAACCAATTGAGGATACTCCTTATGGAAGATTTTTTGAGCTGATGCTTTCTGGAATTGCTAACCTGGAGAATGATGTAAGAACAGAAAAAACAATTACAGGGATGCGTTCTAAGGCACTTGATGGATATTGGCCATGGGGTGCTCCTTGGGGATATAAAAATGTTGAATTGATGGGAAAAAGAAGAATTATTTTAGATGAAGAAAGGGGGAAAATTGCAAAGTTTGTTTGTGAAGAATTTAATAAAGGTGCTACTAGTTTTCGTGAGCTAGCGGACAAGGTTAACTTAAATTGGGATGCAAAAAGCAAACATGGATTGAAGATGAGTAAACAACTTGTTTACAAAATCCTTACTAACCCATTTTATTGTGGGAAAATAGCAGTTCCAGGTTGGGGTATTGAAGTAGAAGGAAAACATGATGCAATTATTAGTGAAAAACTTTTTCTTGAGAATCAAGATATTATTGCTGGAAATAAAAAATCTAGGAAGCAACCAAGAAATCGTAATAATCCTGATTTTCCTCTTAGGGGTGTAGAGTGTGTAGAATGTAGGAAAAATCTTACTGGAGGATTTACAAAAGGAAATGGTGGAAAATATCCTTATTATTCTCATGGAAATAAGTTTTGTTCCAAAAGAGGAAGCATTCATAAAGATAAACTTGAAAATAGTTTTACAGAGTTTCTTTCTTTATATACTCCTGATATTGAATTAATGGATGCTCTTACAGAAGCAATTATTGTTGTGCATGAGAAAGAAAAGCAATCCAATATTCAGCAAGGTGGTAAATTTGAAAAGAAATTAAAAAAGTTGGATGAAGAAATGGAAGAGCTATTACAACTGAGACTTGATAGGGTTATTGAAAGCAGAGAATATAGCATTGAGAATGATAAGCGTAAAAAGAAAAAATCTGAGCTGGAAATGCTGAAGAATAATTTGGCTAATTCAAATCCTGATATTGAGTATGCTGTGAAGTTTGGAACTAGATTAATAAAAGAACTTCCTACAACATGGCAGATGTTGGAATCTGGAGAACTGAAAGCACTAAGAGCTTTACTCTTTCCCAAAAACATTCAGTATATGTACCCTGGATTCAAAACCACAGAATTATCACCTATTTACAAGGTAAAAGCTGCTTCTGGGACTGATGTGAATCGTTTGGTGACCTCACGGAGATTCGAACTCCGGTTAGCGGATTGAGAACCCGCTGTCCTGACCACTAGACGATGAGGCCATGCATTTAGGTTATAATATTTTCTACTCGCAGTCAAAATGCTATAATACATTTCCCATGCTGGAACTCATAAATTCGCTGTGGCTTCGGGTGTTTCTTATTTTTTTTCTGGTTCTTTTCATACTGGTATTTTTTTTCAGTGAGTCACTCGTCGGGTTTTTTCTGTCGTATCTCCTCCTTTATAAATACACTACGCTTTTCATCATAGTATTTTTGGCGGGTTTTTGCGTGCCGATACCCATAAATATTCTCCTGATGGCCGTTGGAGCGCTGTCACTGGAAGGCAATTTCAATTTCTATCTTGCTTTAGTTACCGGCTCGATTGCGAATCTTCTGGGTGATGTCGCGGCACTCTTCATTTTCCGCCGTTACGGACATGCGATTCTCCGCGACAAGTTTGTGCAGAAGTATTCTTTTTTTATTCGCCTGGAACGATTTTTCGAACGGCATGTAAACATTTCTATATTTGTCTCCCGGATCATCGGCATCTTCGGCACGCCGGTCAATTTTCTTTCCGGATATCTCAAAATCTCGATAACCCGCTTTGTAATTTTCGATTATATCGGCAACTTTGTTTTCGTCTATTTATTTTTAAGCATTGGCGCCTTGGTGGGGGACCGGTGGCTGGCCGCGTCGGATTTCGTCAACGCCGCCATGAATGTTATCGCTGTTATTTTGCTTGTTTCGATAATTACTCTTTTGTATAAAACTCGAAATAATAACCATACAATAAAAGCATAAAATATACTTGACTTTTAGTCAAGTTAGTGCTATACTGCATAAGGAATTACGGTATTCGGTCGCTTTTGGCCGTTACCAAGTGGACAGGAGGTCCACATGCGTCGCTTGTTCGTCGTCATCTCATTTCTGTTTTTCCTGGCCGTGGGATTCACGGTCGACGTGTCGGCGCAGGGGTTTTCTCCGGTGACCGGCCAGCCGATTGTGGCGTCGCAGACGCCCAGGGCCGTGCCGCAAGGCGCGGATCTCGTAAAGTACCCGATCAAAGATCACCGACTGTCGGTGGCCGAGATCGCCAAGTACGAGCTCCATCCGGTCGTGCTCAAGGCTGACGTCGTCGTGCTTAACTTCGTGGCCAAAAACAGGGCCTTCCGGTTGGACACACTCAAGGCCGGCACGCTCGCGCTGGCTGATGAGAACGGAAATCTTGTCTACAAAGAGGACTGCGGCAATAGGATTGTCGAAGTCAAGGAGTGCCCGAAGTGCTCGCCAACCCAGGCGGGTCCGACGGTCACCCCACCCCCAACTGGCGGCAACGGTTTGGCCCCTGGAAGCGATCTTATGTCGTTTCTCCGGCGGCTCGTTCCAAGCTGGATGCGGGAACTGCTCAAGTTCCTATTGGGGTTGATACTGGCGGCGCTTCTCTTGCTGCTACTCGTCGGTATCGCGCGTGCGATTCGGGATTACTGGAACGCGTCCGTTCCAGCTCCAGCGCCTCCGCTCCCACCCGCACCCGTCCCGCTGGTTGCTCCGATCCGCCCCGTTGCCCCGCCGCCACCGCCGGTTCACCCTGGTCTCGGCGCCGGCCAGCGGGGGGTGAACAACGATCTGTGGTTTGGGCCGTTCCAGACGGTCACGATCACAGATCGGCAGCAGGACGGCTTCCATGTCAACGTGGACGGCCGTAACGTCGCCACCTTCCTCCAGCCCGTCCGCGTCGAAAACGCAGGCGAGCGGGGTTCCTGGGTGGTGGTGACGGAACACAACTGAGAACACCCGTCGTTCGGCGGTAAAGAATCCGAACGCGGACCGGGAGTTCCGGTAATACACTCCCACATCTTATGGCCAGATTTTCCCTAAAGGGAAATCTGGCCATCATTCATTCTGGGTCAAAAAATACTAAGATTAAAACCCCAAAAAACCTAAAATATTTCCCCAGGGGACGATGACCACGAGAATTATTATATAAAGCAGTATGAAAGTTATCGGAATATTTTTTTCAATTTTGGAAAAGCGATAATACTTACTTTTATCCTTGCCCTCGCCCAAGAGATGCCATTCTGTTTTGAAAAGCGCCGCCGGCAATCTCTCTTCCAGAGCATGCAGAATCTTAAACTTCGCGCGGTTGAGCTGGCTGTAAGAGCGGATAATTTTATACCAGGAGTAACTGATGCTGATGCCGACAATCGGTATCATGGTGAAAATAATATTTGGGTGAGGCAAGCTTTTGGCCTCGGCGTAGCCGAGTATGCCGATGATGGCGGCGTTGAGGCCGAGGAAAAATTCGTTGGACTTATGGCTGCGGTCGCTGGTTGAGTTGAAGACATGTAAATAAATGCGGTATTGTTCCAGGCAATAGTCAACATAAGCGTCCTTATGTCCTTGTAAATTGGCATTGTTCTTGGTAAACAGAAGTGTATCTACATCATCTGGTTCCATGGGCACAGTAAAGCAAGGCGGCCCCTCGCAAGCTACTCCTCAATTTTAGGCCTTTCCACCTCCAGGAGCGATATTTCCGGGCTTGTCCCGGAGATTCTTAAAACGTCTTTGTCGATTTTTTTAAGTTCCTTATTTGAAGAATTATAGTGATTCACTACTGTGCCCAAAGCGTTGCCCAACTTATTATGATATTCATCGTAGGATTTCAAATGCCGGCCGAGGTCCTCCACTTTTTTTATTATTTCCTTCGCGGACTTTTCTATCTTAAATGCTTTAAACCCGTATAGAATTGACTGCAGGTATGCCATGAAGGTGGTGGGCGAGACAATTATTACTTTTTTGTCATTGTATGCGTAATCAATTAAATTCCTGGTGTTAACTTTCACTGCGCCGACTTCATTTACCAGGAGATCATAATAAATTGCCTCAGCCGGAATATACATGAAGGCGAAGGGGAGAGTGCCTTCCTCGGGGCGCACATATTTTGCCGTTTCATCAATCCGTTTTTTCAAATCATTCTTAAATTCCTTTTCCAATTCCTCGCGCTGTGCATCATCCATGGCGTGGACCACGCGGTCGTAATTATCCAGGGAAAATTTTGCATCTATAGGGATCATGCCCTCCTTGGTTACTATCACTGCATCCACTGTTTCCCCATTTTTAAAGTTGTACTGCATTTGGTACTCGCCGGGGGCTAGGGTGTTGGAAAGAATCAGCTCAAGTGACGCTTCGCCCCAGTTGCCTCGCTGTTTCTGATGCTTGAGAGTTTTCTCGAGGTCGCTTAATTTGCCGGCGATGTTTATAAATTCTCTCGTTGCTTCATTTGTTTTGGTCTGTTCACGAGTGATGCCTACCAAACTTTGGTTCACAGTGCGTGAGAGTTCCTGCATCTGCTGTTGAAGCAAGAGAAATGACTGGTCCTTTGGACTTTCCTCCTTTTTCTTATTCAAAAATAAGTAGACCGCTATGCCTCCGGCAACAACCCCCAAGATTATCCAAAGAATCTGCATTCTTTTATTTTAGCATTATTCTAGATTTATTTCCCCAAATAATGCTTCAGAGTATAAATCCAGTCCTCGTCGATTTCACTCGACTTTAGTTTCTCTCCCAGGAGCCATTCCAGCCACCCGTGGTCGAGGCGAAGCACTTCTTCTACCGTTTTGCCTTTATGTTTGCCGAAGCCGAGTTTTCGGATGATAGTCGGGTGCGAAGAAATTTCCAGCATTTTCTCAATTGCTTCATCGTCGTCCATCCGCCGGCTGGCGGACTCTTCTTTTACAATTTTCTTTTTCAATCGGTCGAACAATTGCTCGCAGACGAGGACATCACCCAAGGCATCGTGTGCCCGGCCGTCCACTTCGAGCTCCAGATAGTATCGCAAATACTGTAGCTTGTATTGCGGAATTTTATCCTCCTTATCCAAGTCACGGGCGACGCGGAGCGTGCAGATGAAATTTTTCGGCTCGATGCCTTCTTTTTTTATCATAAGTAAGTCAAATGGCGCGTTGTGAGCGACGACGATCGAATCCTTGTCTTCAAAAAGTTCTTTGATTTTTTTAAAGTCCTCGCTATCCTTGAACGCTGGTTTGTCGGCGACCATTTTATTGGTTAGGTGATGCACGGCCGAGGCCTCCGGCGGAATTTTAATTTCCGGTTTATATAGTCCGGCGAAGGTTTCCTTGCCATTTTTATACGCAATCTGGCAAAGAAAATCCTGCTCGGTATTGCCGGTCGTTTCCGTGTCGAAGAAAATAAGTTTCATTACTTTATTATTCTAACATATTTTGTTATGATAATGATATGTTACATGAACAAATACAAAAGGGAATAAAAGAGGCAATGATGGCCAAAGATTCTGTTCGACTGGAAACTCTCCGCTCCATGGTCGCGGGTTTTACCAACGATCTGGTCACCCGCGGCAGGAAGCCGAACGAAATGCTCTCGGACGCCGAGGCGCTCGCAGTCATCGCTCGCCTGGCCAAGCAGAGAAAGGACTCCATTGAGCAATTCCAAAAAGGGAACAGGGACGATTTGGTCAAAATTGAAGAGGCCCAGCTGAAAATCCTAGAGACCTATCTGCCGAAATTGATGGAGCGAGCCGAAGTAGAGAAAATCGCCCGCGCGAAAAAAACCGAACTGGGAATATCTGATGCCGCGAAGAAAGGTGCGCTCATGTCCGCCCTAATGAAGGATCTCAAGGGCAAAGCCGACGGTGGTCTGGTCAAAGAAGTTGTGGACTCCTTATTTTAATGGCCCACTTGTCCCGTACTAAATTTTTAATTACGTAGAATGACCAATATAATTATCAATTTAAAATTTTAGTACCGGGATGCATACAATCCAAGCCCTTTCCGGTTTTGTGGAATCCCATCAGCTTATTGCCTACGGCCTGATTTTTATCGGGATAGTTTTCGAGGGAGAGTTTTTTGTGATTAGCACCGGTATCTTTGCCCACTTGGGAGCTCTTAACTTTTGGGTTGCGCTAATTTTTATTTTTGCCGGGGGTTTAGGCAAGACCTTTCTAGGATATTATATCGGTACTCTTATCAATAAAAAATGGCACAATGCCAAATTCCTCCAATATATCGAAAAGCGAGTGCACTATTTTTTGCCGCATTTTCGGCGCAAACCGTTTTGGTCCATATTTCTATCAAAATTTATTATGGGCGCCAATCACATCGTTATCCTTTTTTCAGGATTTTCAAAAGTTGACTATAAAAAATTTATAAAGGCGGAGGTAATTTCAACCGCTATCTGGGCTCCGGGCTTGCTCTCGCTCGGGTATTTTTTCAGTTATACCGCATTTCATATCAGCCGGGAGATTTGGCGGTTCTCTTCAATAATTCTGGTTTTTGTGATAATCTTCATTACTCTCGACAAATTGCTGGGTTGGCTGTACCAGCTTTTTGAGGAAATATATGGCAACGGCAACAACAATGACAACTAAAACAAACAATATAACAAAGCTGGTAACGCACGACGGAACTTTTCACACCGACGATGTTTTTGCGGCCGCGGCGCTTTCCTTATTGCTTGCGAAGAAGAAAAAAAAGTTTCTAATAATTCGTACCCGCGATCCGAGGAGCATTGCCGATGCGGACTATGTTTTCGATGTGGGCGGGGTTTATCAAGCAAGTAAAAATCGGTTCGATCATCATCAGGCAAGCTTCAAGGAAAAAAGAAAAAACGGATTACCTTATTCTTCTTTTGGACTGGTCTGGAAAAAATTCGGCAGGCAAATATGCGACGGCGAAGAAGTAAAAAATTACATTGATAAACTTCTAGTGGAGCAGATTGACGCGACAGATAACGGCCTGAATGTTTTCAAACCGATAACCGCGCACGCTTTTAACTATGATATTTCATCCGTTACCGCTTCATTCCTTCCGGTTTGGGGCGAAAAGAAATCAGCAAAATTTTTTAGGAATGCGGTGAAATTCACCACGCATATACTGAAAAAAGAGATCCGGCAATTCGGGGCACTCGTGAGGGCGAAGAAAATAATAAATCAAGCATACAAAGGATCAAAAAACAAGCAAATAGTAATTTTAAAAACCGACATTCCGCGATACTTGGCAGATATTGCCACCGAGGAGTATAAAAATATGCTTTATTTGGTATTTCAGCATAAAAAAAACTGGAAAGTTTTAACGGTTCGTAAGAAAGCCGGCAGTTTTGCAAACAAAAAGAATTTGCCAAGATCCTGGGCGGGCCTGACGGGGAGGCAATTGCAGAGAGTTACCGGTGTCCTAGATGCTGTTTTCTGCCATCGCGGACTATTTTTGGCTGTGGCTAAATCTAAAGCCGGCGCTATTAAATTGGCCGAACTGGCCTTACTAAAAACCTCCGCCAAAGGCAGACAAGTAGTCCCTAGAACTTAATTCTATGGCATTTATTGATGAAATAAAATTTGAGGCCGCGGCCGGACGAGGCGGGGACGGCGTGGTCAGGTGGCGGCAGGAAAAATTTATTCCGAAAGGCGGACCGGCGGGCGGGGACGGCGGCCGCGGCGGGAATTTCTATATTCGCGCCCTGCGAGACATTCATATTCTGTCCAGATATAAATCAAAGAAAAAATTTTCGGCCGAGAGGGGTGAGGACGGCAGCAGTAAAAGTTTGCATGGAGCCAATGGCAGGGATTTTATCCTAGAACTGCCGATGGGTTCCACCATAACTAATTTGGAAACAGATGAAAAATTGGTCCTGACCGAGGAAGGGGAACAATTCATAATTCTTCGTGGTGGACACGGCGGCTTCGGCAACGAACATTTCAAAAGTTCCACGAACACGACGCCCACAGAATTCCGAGAAGGAAAAGAAGGGGAGGAGGGCCATTTCAAAGTAGAGCTGGAGCTCTTTGCGGATATCGGGCTAGTGGGGCTACCCAATGCCGGCAAATCATCGCTCCTAAATGCAATTACCAATGCTAAGGCGGAAGTGGGGGATTATCCTTTTACCACTCTTGACCCGAATTTGGGCGATTTTTACGGATACATAATCGCGGACATTCCCGGACTTATTGAAGGCGCGTCCGAAGGTAAGGGCCTTGGTGTAAAGTTTCTGCGCCACATTAAACGCACGAAGATGCTTGCCCACCTAGTTTCTTTTGAAAACGGGAAGGATATGGTGAAACGATACAAAGAAGTGAGAAAAGAATTAAAAAAGTACGGACAGGATCTGGATAAAAAAGAAGAAATAATAATTCTCACCAAGAGCGACGAGGCGAAGGATAAAAAAGTTATCACCAAAGCCTTAAAAGATTTTAAAAAGGTTAGCAAGAAAGTTTTTACCCTTTCCCTCTTTGACGATAAAACGATCAAAAACCTAATGAAGGAATTAACTAAGATTTTGAAATCATAATCGGATTAATCCGTCTTCATCTTTTTGTATACTATAACTTGTATATGCTATAATTAGTCGACATGAGGGGTGAAAAAATTTATAAGATTCTAGATTTTTTAGAAGATGGCACAGCCAATATGATAGATTTAGCCGGGGCCTTTCTTTCGGCTGGGTATGGTGCCTCGATGAACAAGATAGATCGTGAATATATAAAAAGAAATCAGTATAGAGAAAACGATAAAATCAACAGGGAGCAAAAAAGATGTTTGGAACAATATATCTATAAATTGAAAGCTGATGGATTACTGCAACAAGATTCCAAGGGGGAAATAAAATTATCTTCTAAGGGTAAAAAGAAAATAGAACATCTTAGAAGGAATCAAATACTAAATAAGAATTTTTATAGGAAAAAGATAAGCAGTAAATTCCTTATTATAAGTTACGACTTACCCATTGCATTCAATTGGGAAAGAGACAAGCTCCGGAGCGTCCTTGAAGTTCTAGGTTTTCATATGATTCATAAAAGTGTCTGGGTGGGGAAGGTAAGAGTGCCTACCAATTTTATCGAAGGCCTCGATAAGATAAATATTTTACGTTACGTCGAAATCCTAGAAGTTACCAAACACGGCAGTCTCAAACCAATATAAATTGTACTATTACTTACTTCGAATATGGGAAATTTTCATTTGTCCACTAAAAACAGTATATGCTGGAGATAGTATACAAAGTTTGGAGTATCGTTTAAATTTGACAGTATAAGGAAGTTTCTTTATTAATTGGCTTTATAAATGTAAATATTTCTGTTATAATTAAAAGAATCATGGCCGAAAAAAATAAGCAATATTACTACACCATCGGACTTGAAGTGCATGCAGAGCTAAAGACAAACACTAAGATGTTTTGCGCTTGCAAGAACGACCCCGATGAGGAAAAGCCAAATATGAATATCTGTCCGGTCTGCATGGCGCACCCGGGAGCCTTGCCGGTTATCAATAAAAAAGCAATAAAACATGTGATAAAAGTGGGGCTTGCAATAAATGGAAAAATTGCGGACTTCACTGAATTTGACCGCAAGAATTATTTTTACCCTGATATCCCAAAGGGCTACCAGATTTCACAATACAAATTTCCTATCGTCTCCGGCGGAAAATTAGCCGGCCTTGATATCACCCGTGTGCATTTGGAAGAGGATACTGCGAACAATAAGCATGATAGGGGAGATTTCTCCCTCATTGATTTCAACCGCGCGGGCGTGCCCTTGATGGAGCTCGTGACCGAGCCGCACACGTTTGAAAGTGCCGAGGAAACAGCCAAGGTAGCTACGAAATTTGCCAAAGAATATCAATTGGTTCTCCAATACCTCGGAGTGTCGGAAGCGAATATGGAAAAAGGGGAACTGCGCGTGGAAGCAAATATCTCCATTTCCCGGGATAAGAAAAAACTTGGCACGAAGGTGGAAGTAAAAAATTTAAATTCATTTCGGAGTGTGGAACGGGCCATAAAATACGAATTGCAAAGGATGGCTGGCCTTTATGATGAAGGCAAGGAAAGTGAAATAGTGCAGGAGACCCGCGGCTGGGATGAAGGCAAGCAGAAAACATTTTCTCAGAGACGCAAGGAATCCAGTGAGGACTATAGGTATTTCCCGGATCCTGATTTGCCGAAACTCAAATTGCACGAGGCATTTAATTTAGCGAAAATGAAGAAAGAATTACCGGAATTGCCGGAAGCCAAACGCGCGAGGTATAAAAAAGAATTCGGGATAAAAGAAGAAGACATAGAGGTCTATATAAATAATTCTGTGCTCGGTGTTTGGTTCGAAGAGGTGGCAAAGATATTGGGTAATAAGAGGAAGGTGAAAATTGCATCGAACTTTATAACTACTGATTTGTTGGGGCTCGGCGGCAATAAACCCAGCGCTAAAAATTTCGCAAAACTCATCAGTATGTTTACTAATAATAAAATTTCTTCTCGTGCCGCGAAAGACATCTTAACAATAATAGTAGTGAAAGACGAGTCGCCGATGAAAATCGCAGAGGAAGGGGGGCTTATGCAGACCAAAGATGAGGATATAATAAATGAGATTGCAAAGAAGGTAATTGCCGCCAACCCAAAAGCAGTTGAGGACTACAAAAGAGGAAAGGAAAATGCTGTAATGTCGCTAGTAGGGGCCGTGATGAAAGAAACAAAAGGGTCAGCGGACCCTTCGATTGCCAGAAGTTCAATATTAGGGATAATAAATCAAAAATAATATGAATAAGGAGATATTAAGGCAAACTGTAACTCGACTGGTTGCAAAACCCAAAGGAATTTTAGCAATCGATGAAAGTTTAAGCACCTGCAATAAGCGTTTCGAAAAACTCGGGATTTCTACGACGGAAGAAAAGCGCCGGGAGTATCGCGAACTTTTGGTCACCGCGCCAGATATTGAAAAGTATATTTCCGGCTATATCATTTTTAATGAAACAATTAGGCAGAAAACACTTACAGGGAAAAATTTTACTGACATTTTAAAATTGAAAGGCATGGAAATCGGGATTAAAGTGGATGAAGGGCTGGTCGATTTGCCAGATCACCCCGGGGAGAAATTTACCCAAGGTTTGGATGGGCTCGCAGAGAGATTGAAAGAATATAAAAATATGGGGGCGACTTTTGCCAAGTGGCGGGTGGTTTATTCAATTAGTGAAAATACTCCGAGCGATTTGTGTATGAAGACCAATGCTGAGATTTTAGCTAAATACGCAGCTATCTGCCAGGCGAGAGACCTTGTTCCGATTGTCGAACCAGAAGTATTGCTCGAAGGAGACCATACACTAGAAAAATGTTATGAGGTCTCGGCGCAAAATTTTAAGATACTTTTTATTGAGTTAAAAAAGTTTAATGTCTTTCTCCCTGGAATTGTTCTTAAAACAAGCATGGTGATTTCTGGTAAAAATGCCGGGGATCGGGCCCCCGCTGAAAAAATTGCCGAAATGACCGTGAAATGTTTAGAAGAACATGTGCCAAAAGAAGTTGGAGGCGTTGTATTTCTATCCGGTGGACAAGGGGATGAAGAAGCAGTAATCAATCTAAATGCAATTAGTAAATTAAAATCATCATGGCATCTGACGTTCTCTTATGGTCGGGCAATACAAAACCCGGCACTTAAATCCTGGGCGAAAAATCCGGAAGACATTACCGGTGCGCAAAAACTTTTGGTGGCAGCCGCTCGAAATAACAGTTTGGCGAGCGTGGGACAATATAAATGATGAAAGATTTAAATAAAGGCAATATTTTGTATGAAGTTGTTAATGAAAACGACGAAATTATCGGTCTGGCTGAAAGAGATAAAATACTAAGAGAGGATTTGCTTCGCCGCATTATCCATGTTTGGTTTTTCACTCCCAAAGGAGAGCTGATATTCCAACACCGGGCGCCCGGCCAACGTATGTTTCCTGACCTATTGGATGCCACGGTCGGCGGAAAAGTGGAACGGGGCGAGAGCTATGAGGAAACCGCACTGAAGGAAACGGAAGAAGAAACCGGCCTGGTGCTCCGAATTGAGGATTTAATTCCGGTTGCGAAGTTTCGGATTGATTTCATGGACGAAACTTCTAATTTTCGCAATAGTATATTTACTCAGCAATATATTTATTGTTATCGAGGCGACGTCAAAGACCTTAGAATCGAGGAGGAAAAAATTCTCGGCTTTGAGGCCATCCCCATAGACAAATTATTTAATTTAACCGAAGAAGAGAAAAAACGTTTTATTATGCCCGCTCTGTCTTCTCCTGAATTCCTAATACTTATAAATAAGATAAGGATCCTGCTCGCAAACGCATGAAAGAGGAAATAAGAAAATTTTTTAAAGGAGAAATAGAGGACAATGAGGAAACTCTCCTTAAATATTCGCATGATGCGAGTTTGCTTGAGGTGCGGCCGAAGCTGGTAGTTTTTCCAATGAACTCTATTGATGTACAGAATTTAGTGAAGTGGGTTAGCGAGAATAAAGAAAAGTATCCAGAGCTCTCGATTACCGCCCGGTGCGCGGGCACCGACATGTCCGGCGGTGCTCTCGGCGAGTCCATTATCATGGACTTCACTCGCTACATGAATAAATTAATAAGAGGACCGCAACCACTTCGAAATTTTTCCGGATCAAAGAATTTTTCTCCTGTTCCGAGTCAAATCACGGTGCAGCCGGGGATGTTTTATCGGGACTTTGAAAAAATTACGCTGGAGAAGGGTTTGATTTTGCCTTGCTACACGGCCTCCAAGAGCTTAAATGCGATGGGGGGAATGTATGGTAATAATGCGGCCGGAGAGCGCACACTCAAATATGGTAAGACAGAAGATTATATTTTAGAAACAAAAGTTGTTTTCGCTGACGGCGTGGAAAGAGTTGTAAAACCAATACCACTTAGTGAAATAGCTGGAGCGGGAGAAATTTATGCAAAAACCTACGAGCTAATAAAAAATAATGAAGAAGAAATAAAACTTGCCAAACCGAGGGTGCACAAGAATTCTGCCGGGTATTATCTGTGGAATATAATGGGGCAGCGCTCGAAGAATCCTTCACAGCTTGAAACTGTCTTTGATTTAAATAAGCTTCTCGTAGGTTCCCAAGGGACTCTCGGCATTGCCACGGAAATCACCTTCAAATTAATCCCGGAAAACAAATATTCAAAATTGGTTGTTATTTTTCTAAACGATATTGAACCCTTGGGCCGATTGGTGGACGAGATCCTAACTCTCAATCCGGAGACGCTTGAGGCCTACGACGATAAAACGATGAAGTTGGCAGTAAAATTTTTCCCGGACTTTCTGCGGCACAAGGGATTTTTCGGTATGTTTAAATTTATGTGGTCCTTTTTTCCTGAATTTAAGATGATGCTTACCCACGGTTTTCCCAGGTTGATTCTTCTGGCAGAATTTGCCGGAGAAAATAATTCTGATGTTGAAGGAAAATGTCGAAAACTCACAGAGCGGATAAAAAATTTCGGGCTGAAGATGCATATTACCAGAAACCAGGCCGAGGCGGACAAGTATTGGGATATTAGGCGGGAGAGCTTTGCGCTCTTGCGCAAGCACGTGCAGGGCAAGCACACGGCGCCATTTATCGATGACATTATTGTCCGCCCGGAATTTCTGCCAAAATTTATTCCGGAGTTAAACAATATTTTGAGCCATTACAAAATGACTTATACGATCGCCGGACATGCTGGAGACGGGAATTTTCACATCATCCCCCTTATGGATTTTTCACGACCCGATACGGGGAAAATTATTATGGAACTTTCAGCCAAGGTCTACGACCTCGTTCTGCGCTATCACGGCTCCATTACGGCGGAGCATAACGACGGCATTATCCGTACGCCTTACCTAAGGCAGATGTATGGAGAGAGAATTACTTCGATTTTTTCCGAAGTCAAAAAAATCTTCGATCCGAAAAATATTTTTAATCCCGGCAAAAAAGTAAGTGGTCCGGGCGCTTTAGGCACTAAAGAATATATAATCTCTCATATCGCCATCGAACACCACGCTGTGCATAAGGTCTAAATACTATTGTTTTTTGAGTTTTTTCGTGTATAATCGTACCCATGTTTGTAATTCAAGCTACAAAGAGGGACCTGAAGGTAGGCCTCAACACTTTGCGCAAAGGCGGGCAGTTGCCGGCGGTTTTTTACGGCGCAGGCAAGAAGAGCACTTCCGTTACTATTTCTACTAAAGAATTCAAGAAAATTTGGCGTGAGGCGGGGGAGAGCTCTGCAATACAAATCATAATGAATGATGGCAATGTGGACCCCGTTAGAAGTCGCGCTCACGCCCAAGGCGCGAGTCCTGCGGACCGCGGTGCGGCTACTTCTAACGGGGTGGATGTCCTTATTCACGAGGTGCAGATGGATCCGGTGCGGGACGAGCCCATCCATGTGGATTTTCTGGCTATCGACATGACCAAGAAAATTAAAGTTAAAGTGCCGCTGGAATTCGTCGGAATATCCAATGCAGTTAAAAGTGGTATCGGAAATCTGGTTAAAGTCCTTTACGAAATCGAGGTGGAAGCCCTACCTAAAGATCTTCCGCACAATCTTCCAGTTGATATTTCCAAACTCGAAACTCTGCAAGATACCGTCACTGTCTCCGAAATAAAATTACCGACCGGAGTTATGGCCATCACCGCCGGCACAGATATCGTGGCTTCAGTTGTGGAACAAGTGGAAGAGAAAATAGAAGAAGCTCCGCCGGTTGACTTATCCACTATTGAAGTTGAAAAGAAGGGCAAGAAGGAAGAGGAAGGAGCGGAAGCCACAACTACACCTGAAGCAACTGCTACCCCAGCTAAAGAAGAGAAGGCGGAAAAGAAACCTGCCCGCAATGCTTAAAGCATAACTTTTGCAGGCGGGGAGAAAAAATAGAATAAAAATTATGTTATAATAAAAAGTATGGTTAGGAAAACCATATTTTTTGTTTTTTTAGTGAGTTTTTCGGGATTACTCATGGTTTCTTTGCCTTTTCGGGGCGAGGCGGCTTTGGACTGCCTGACTATCAAAACCACTTCCCCAGAAGCAGATAAGGCCTACTGTAAAAAAGAACTTGCTAAAATAGAGGCCGAACTGGCAAAATTGTTGGAACTGCAAAAAGAACAGCAAAAGCAAACCGGCACGCTGGCTGGCGATGTCAACTACTTGACGAGCCAAATTAATGCCCTCAAGACCAAAGTAAAAGCCAGAGCTTTAGCTATAGCCCAGCTTAAAGTCGCGATAACAGAGAAAAATACTCGTATCGGATCTTTGAACGAAAAAATTAAGCGCGAGTATGAGTCCATTGCTCAGCTACTCCGCAACACTAACGAATTCGACAATCTGACACTAGTGGACTTGATACTCTCCGATCAAAGTATTTCGGATTTTTATAGCGATCTCGAATCATATTCATCCATCAAAACTGCGGTGAAGAACTCGGTAGATAAAATCAAAGGCATAAAGACAGAAACCGAAGAGGCCCGGAAGGACTTAGAAGACAAGCAAAATGCCGAGACAGACGCAAAAGCGGAATTAGAAACAGCTCAACAAAAAGTTACGCAAACAGAAGCAGAAAAAAGGCAGCTTCTGACCGTATCCCAACAAACCGAAGCTGCCTACAAAAAACTTGCCGCTGAAAAAAAGGCCCGAGCGGACCGAATCCGGAGCGCACTATTTAATTTAGCCGGCACCTCGCAAAAAATAGAATTCGGAACTGCTCTCGAATATGCTAACGTAGTTTATAAAAAATTGGGTGTGGATCCCGCGTTTCTGCTCGCCATACTTACTCAGGAATCCAATCTAGGGGCAAATGTTGGCCAGTGTTATTTAACCGATCCGGCTACCGGTGCCGGAGTTGGCAAGAATACCGGAACGCCATTTGCCAATGTGATGAAGCCGGGGCGCGACGTGGAGCCATTTCTACAGATAACCAATGATTTGGGGCTCAACGCATACCAAACTGCCGTGTCCTGTCCAATTGCCGGGATTGCGGGCTATGGTGGGGCAATGGGACCAGCGCAATTCATTCCTTCAACCTGGCAACTATTTGCCGGGCGACTGCGAAGTATTTTAGGGCACTATGCCAGCCCCTGGGACCCGGAAGATTCTTTTATGGCTTCCGGAATGTATCTCTCCGATTTGGGTGCTATTGGAACAAGCCAGAGCGCGCAAAATTCGGCGGCCTGCAGATATTATGGTTCCGGAGGGACGAGTTGTTTCTATGCTAAAAGTGTCCAGAAATTG
>Ga0155566_126_pt1 | contig 31078 bp, 33 predicted proteins | sample RifCSPhighO2_12_FD_107223 | JGI IMG/M metagenome (GOLD analysis project Ga0155566, IMG submission 107223) | Candidatus Nomurabacteria bacterium RIFCSPHIGHO2_12_FULL_44_22b
CTTGCCTACTTCGCGAATCCTCTCTATTTTGCCATCCTTGATTACGGCAATCCCTGCAGAGTCATAGCCGCGATACTCCAAATCCCGAAGTCCTTGCAAAAGGATCGGCAGCGCTTCCCGTTTTCCAATGTATCCAATAATGCCGCACATAGTGCGCCGGGTAGGATTTGAACCTACGTAGGCCTAAGGCCAGCACGTTTACAGCGTGCCCTCGTTGACCACTTGAGTACCGACGCATGTCCGCCTCGAGCGAGACATGTGTCATAAAATACCATAAAAATCTTATTTTTGCACGTGAGTGCTGGTTCGAATATTGCTTTTGATTTTACCGGTTCGGCCTTTTTGGGTCTCAATGGCAAGCTCGTTATTTTTTACCGTTACTACTATCGTGTCCCCTTTCTTTACATCATTGGATATTATGTAAGTCGCCACCGGGTTTAGAATTTTGTTCTGGATCAAGCGGTTGAGCGGTCTTGCACCATAATGCGGATTGTAGCCTTCTTTGGCAAGATAACCGAGCGCTTCATCGGAGATCTTAAATTCAATACCTTTAGTCAAGAGGCGGTCTTTCACCACTTGCGCTCGCAAATCGACTATTTTTTTGATGGCCGTTTCCGAGAGAATATCGAAAACGATAATTTCATCGATGCGGTTTAAGAATTCGGGACGGAAGTGGTCTTTGAGCGCTTCCAATACTTTTTCTTTGGTCTTGCCATAGTCCTGTCTTTCAGAATTATTGGAAAACCCGATTGATTCCATTTTTTCCACGAACTGGCTGCCGATGTTGGAAGTGAGAATGATGATGGCATTCTTGAAATTCACCACTCGCCCCTTGCCGTCAGTCAGTCGGCCTTCGTCAATCACTTGGAGGAGCATATTGAATATCTCCGGATGCGCCTTCTCAACTTCGTCAAAGAGCACCACCGCGTAAGGTCGGTGCCGGACGGCCTCGGTTAATTGTCCGGATTCATCATAGCCCACATAGCCCGGCGGCGAACCGATGAGCTTCGATATTGAATGCCGCTCCATATATTCGGACATATCCACGCGAATCACCGCGCGGTCGTCATTGAACATGAAAGCGCCGAGAGCTTTGGTGAGTTCGGTCTTGCCCACGCCGGTGGGACCGAGAAAAATAAAGGAACCGATAGGCCGGTTCGGATCGGAGATGCCCGCTCGAGAACGGCGAATGACATCGGCCACTCTTTTGATCGCCTCCTCCTGGCCGACAATTCTTTTCTTCAGTTCTTCTTCCATTCTCTCTAGTTTTGCGCGTTCTTCTTCGAGCATTTTGGCGAGCGGAATACCGGTCCAGCGAGCGACGACTTCCGCGATATCCTCGGCGGTAATTTCTTCTTTGAGGATGCGGCGGGACTTCTGTAATTTTTTTAGTCGCGCCAGTTTGGTATCCAGATCTTTTTTGAGTGCTGGAATCTTGCCGTAACGGATCTCCGCCGCGCGGGAAAGATCGGCCTTCATCTCTGCATTTTCCGCTTCGAGGCGAAGCGTTTCGAGTTCTTTTTTAATCGCGCGGATTTCAACCACCGTCCCCTTTTCATTCTGCCATTTGAGCTCTAGCTCCTTGGTCTTCTCGTAGAGATTGCCAATCTCTTTATCTATTTCTTTGAGGCGAGCTTTGGTCTCTTTTTCTTTTTGTTTGTCGCCCTCGGTGGCCAGTTCTTTCTTTAGCGCTTCTTTTTCAATGTTCAGACGCATTATCTTCCCGTGCGCGTCTTCCAGAACCGGCGGCTTATTTTCCAGCATGATTTTGAGCGAGGATGATGCCTCGTCGATCAAGTCCACCGCCTTGTCCGGCAAAAACCGGTTGGTGATGTAACGGGCTGAGAGATTGACTGCCGATACTATGGCATCATCGGTAATGCGCACACCGTGGAAAAGCTCATATTTTTCTTTGAGCCCACGTAGAATGGCGATTGCGTCGTCCATGGACGGCTCGTCAATATAGACCGGCTGGAAGCGCCGGGCGAGCGCCGGATCTTTCTCGATATGTTTTTGATATTCGCGCAGAGTGGTAGCTCCGATAGCGCGGAGTTCCCCGCGGGAAAGCGCCGGCTTTAACATATTGGAAGCATCCATGGTGCCCTCGGCCCCTCCGGCCCCTACAATGGTGTGGATCTCATCTATGAAGAGAATAATTTTCCCGTCGGAGCGTTCAATTTCTTTCATGATACCTTTGAGCCGTTCTTCAAATTCTCCTCGATATTTCGTCCCGGCAATGAGCATCCCAAGGTCGAGCGACACCAACTCTTTTTCTTTCAGTGATTCCGGAACGTTGCCTTTGGCAATGCGTGAGGCCAGCCCCTCAACCACTGCGGTCTTGCCGGTACCCGCTTCCCCGATCAAGATCGGATTATTTTTCGTGCGGCGGGAGAGAATCTGCATGATGCGCATTATTTCATTGTCGCGGCCAATAACCGGATCGAGTTTGTCTTCCTTGGCAAGCTTGGTTAGGTTACGAGTGTATTTGAGTAAAGTTCTGAATTTCTTCGGCTCCGAAACATCGGTGATATTCTGGCTGCGCAGTTCCTCCAATACTTTCAGCACAGCATCTTTATGGATTCTAAATCGAGCCAGGGTCTCGCGCGACTCTCCGGCGACTTCCAGCATTGCGACAAAAAGATGTTCGGTGGAAACAAAATCATCTTTCATAAATTCCGCAAACTTGACCGAGTGCTCGATCACTTGCGCCAAATCCGGATTGAGGTAAATCTGATATGAAGGCGAGAGCGTGCTTTGGGTCTCCGGCTGTTCTATCAATTCCAACACGGAATCGGTCAAAAGCATGGTATCCACCTCCAATTTATCTAAAATGGAATTGACCATGCTCTCTTCCTGCAGCAGGAGCGAAGCGAGCAGGTGTAGCGATGATACATGGTTCTGCCCGCGCTCAATGGCGAGCTCGTGGGCTTTCTTGATGGCTTCTTTGGCTTTAGTTGTAAATTTATTAAGTGGTGGCATCCCGGTACTAAAATTTTAATAATAATGTTTATCCTTATGTCCCTTACCCAAAAATTTAGTACGGGACAGGTATATTTAATTAATGTTTTTTAACGCCTCTGTGATTGTAGTTATTGAAGCAAAGGGCGTCACTTCGTTGAAAAGTGCTAGGCCCAGGGCTTCGCCCTCCAGATTAAGAACCAAACCCCCGGCACTCGCTCGGCTTAAAGGAATTCTGATATTCGGATCACCTTCAAAAATCATGGAGGAAATAGCGCTGCTGAAAACAATAATTTTCTGACCTACTTTCATTTTGCTCAAATCCCCAAAAGTCGGCAAAGTATAGGCGAGCTTATTTTTTTCATCGATGGGCTCTCCGACTCGAAGAAAAGAAAAACCAGCAGGATTAGCGAGAATAAATTCTGCCTCAAACTTGCCGCTATCATTGGCGACAACATATTTTTCTTTATTGCCGACGAGCACCGCATCTGCCACAATAATATCGGCATTCGAAACTACAAAGCCCCGGCCGGCCGATGTTTCCACGCCTTCCACTTCCTTCGTGATTGAAAAAACAGCCGATTGATTTTTAGCAATGGCATCCACTACCAAGTCCTCTTCTTTCACTACTACGGTTTGCACAGTCGTTTTGCCTTCGACTTGTTGAATTTTTTCTACCGTTTGCTGAATGACGCGGTTAATGGGCACCGTCACCGAAGCTGGAGCTTGCTGCATCAAAGTTACGGTCACGATACCGGTCGCAATCGAGGTAACGAAGGAAAGAAGTATCGCGAGTAGTATTAATTGCGCTTTGTTTAGATCCTTTATATCCATCCCGTTAGAAATTAACTACTAATACACGAATCCGGTTAGTTTGACGGAAATCTAAAGATTTCCTATTTCTAACGGGACCCATGCTTCAATCATACCACCTTTTTAATTTTTTCAAAATTTGATTTAAGGCCCTGACTACATAATCAACATCGCCTTTAGTAGTATCACGTCCCAATGAAAATCTAAGCGAACCATCCAAATCATTCACCTTTGAATTGATTGCTTGGATCACATGGGAGGCCTTGCCGTCGCCGGCTTTGCAGGCGCTCTTGGCGGAAGCCATTATGCCTCGCGCCGAGAGTTCGAGCACTAATAAGTCGCTTGGAATTTTTGGAACGGTAATATTTATATTGTTCGGCAATCTTTTTTCCTGATCACCATTTAAAACTATTCGCTTATTCGCACGAATTAGACATGAGATAAAATAGTTACGAAGTTTAATTAAACGTTCTACTTCTTTCTCTTTTACTTCCTCAGTTTCTTCTAATGCCTTCGCAAGTGCCTCCGCACCTAGAACATTCTCCGTCCCCGGACGCAGTCCCCCTTCCTGATCGCCGCCCCACATGATTTTACTGATGGGCGTATTCCTTTTCACGTATAGCGCACCTACGCCCTTGGGTCCGTAAATTTTGGCCGCATTTAAAGAGAGAAGATCCACGCCGAGCGCTGGAACCTGTATCGGTAAATAATTTACCGCCTGGACGGCATCGGTATGAAAAAGTGGATATACCCCCTCCTTTTTCCTCCCCCTTGGTAAGGAAGAGGTTAGGTAGGGGTAATTTTTTCGAAAATGCCTGATCACTTTGGCAATTTCTTTGATCGGCTGGATAGTCCCTATTTCATTGTTGGCATACATCACCGAAACTAAAACAGTGTCGGGTCGAAGCACTTTTTTTATTTTTTCTGGATCAACAATGCCGTTTTTTTCAACTTCGACAAAAGTAACATTGCCTCGATGGCGAGCCGGTTCTAAAACTGAAGCATGCTCGATATTGGTCGTAACTATATGTCCGCGTCTTATGCCTAAAATTGCCATGTTGTTGGATTCGGTGGCTCCGGAAGTAAAAATAATTTCATCGGGATGGACGCTCAAAATGTCGGCAATTTTCTTGCGAGCCCTTTCCAATTTTTGCTTTTCTCGGACACCCAACTCATGAATCGCGCTCGGATTGGCGGAGGAGACCAAGGCACTCGAAGCATAATCGAGATATATTTTATGGTTTGATTTGGACATAAAAATAGTATATATTGAAAATGCATGGATACAAAGCTTCAAATTGCTTTTTTCATCTTGGTTGGAATCATCATTTTGATTGGCGTCATTTGGGCTATTACAACTGAAGGGCGGCTAAAAAGATTTTTCCTTGGTAAGAAAGCAAAAGATTTGGAGGACACCATTACGCTGCTCGAGGAAGATATTACTAAACTAAAGGGAGCAAAGGAAATTGCAGAGAAAAATATCGCGACTATAAATAATAAACTCAAAAAAAGTATTCGCGGACTCGAGACCATCCGTTTCAATCCTTTTCCGGACCAGGGCAGTAACCAATCCTTTGCTATCGGCATGCTGGACGAGGAAGGTAATGGTGTGGTGCTCTCTAGTTTATATTCCCGTGAACGGATGAGTATCTTTGCCAAACCGATAAAAGGCGGAAGGTCGGAATACGATTTAACGGCCGAAGAAAAAGAGGCATTAAACAAAGCCAGGGTTTAAACATGAAAAAAATCCCATGGAAAAAAAAGATGGAAAACAAAATATTGTTGAGCGAGCGCCGGTGGTTGTCGTCATGGGCCATATTGACCACGGTAAATCTACGCTTTTAGATTATATTCGTAAAACTAATATAGTTGAGAAGGAAGCTGGAAGTATCACTCAGCATATTTCTGCCTACGAGGTAGAAGTCCCGACGCCAAAAGAATTTGGGTCGGGATCCCGACCGCAAGCATCGGGAAAAATTACTTTTCTGGACACCCCAGGGCACGAGGCATTTTCTAAAATGCGCGCTCGTGGCGCAGAAGTAGCGGATATTGCTATATTGGTTGTCTCCGCTGAAGACGGTGTTAAACCGCAAACTATCGAGGCCTGGAAAACAATCGTAGAGAGTAATACTCCTGCTATCGTCGCGATTAACAAAATAGACAAGCCCGGCGCCAACGTTGAAAAAACAAAAACACAGCTGGCTGAGAATGAAATTTATCTGGAAAATTATGGCGGCAAGGTCCCCTTTGCACTCATTTCGGCCAAAACAGGAGAAGGGGTTGACTCGCTTCTCTCTTTGATTTTAATTCTGGCGCAATTGGAAAGTTTTATTGGAAGTCCCGCGGAGCTTGCTTCAGGATATGTGATCGAGTCCTCGCTCGATCCCAAGCGCGGGGTGCAAGCAACGCTTATCATCAAGAATGGAACTTTAAAGAAGGGCTTGGCAGTGGCGGCGAGCGATAGTATATGCTCGACCCGCATTATCGAAAATTTTAGAGGAGAGGTGATCGACGAGGCCACTTTCTCTTCTCCTATTCGCCTCGTCGGCTGGGACAAGATTCCGGAGATCGGCAGCCAATTTAAAGCATTTGATAAAAAGCGAGAAGCGGAAGAATGCGTCAAGAATTGGAAAACTGAAGAAACCCCTGCCCGCAATGCTTCCAGCTTAGCTGATGTAGGCGGGGGTAAGAAAATAATTCCGGTTGTGCTCAAGGCCGACGTGGCAGGATCCCTGGAGGTGATTGTTAAAGAAATAGAGAAAATTAAAAATGAGAACGCAGAATTTAAAATTACTCATAAGGGCACCGGCCCGATAACGGAATCGGATATAAAGAATATCTCGGCAGGTGAAAACGTTCTGGTAGTAGGATTTAACGTAAAAGCGGACAAGAGCGCCACGGAAACAGCATTCAAGCGGGGCATCACCATTTCCCACTTTGATATTATTTATAAATTGACGGAATGGCTCGCGGAAGAAATGGAGAAAAGGCGACCGCGAGTAGAGACGGAGGAAACCACCGGCCGAGCCAAAATTCTCAAGGCCTTCAGCCGCACCAAGGAACGCCAGATAGTTGGTGGTAAAGTTATCGCCGGAGCTATCACTCTTGGCAGTGTTGTCAAAATAATGCGCCGGGAATTTGAAATCGGCAAGGGAAAAATTATAAATCTTGAAAAAAATAAAGAGAAAATCGGCACCGTGCCTGAAGGCGCAGAATTTGGCATGATGATAGAATCCAAAATAGAAATTGTGGGAGGCGATGTACTTGAATCATTCAGCGTAGTACAAAAATAAATTATATGCCAGAGCGAAATGCAGAAAGAACTAACAGAGTGGCGGAATTGATCAGAGAGTTCGCAGCGAAGTTTTTAGCGCGCGTGGATAACCATACTTCGCTCATTACGGTTACTTCCGCCTCTGCTTCCCCGGACCTGAAACGGGCCACGATCTTCATCACCGTTATGCCGGAAGAGAAGGAAGAGGCCGTCTTGAAATTTGTGCGACGTCAGCGGAGCGAACTCCGAGGAGTTTTGAAAAAAAGCATGGGAATCAAAACAACCCCCTTCGTTGATTTCGCGATAGATAAGGGCGAAAAAAACCGCCAGAAAATTGACGAACTGCTACGGAATGGTTAGGATTAATAGACCTCACCCGTCATCTTATTAAAGATGCCACCCTCTCCTCATAAAGGAGAGGGTTAGGTCGAAAGCTTGATGCTTTCAGTAATTGGCCTGGTAGCCAAGTAGTAAGGCGTTCCTCTGCAAAAGGAATATACGCGGGTGCGATTCCCGCCCAGGCCTCAAATGCAGGAAGTAATAATTTTTATAATAGCGTTTACCCTACCGTTCTTTTTTTACCGAATTGCTTCTTTTGTAATTCGAGGAACTTTCAATAGAGCTTTTAAAATTAAAAACGGTATGCAAATTCATCATTTGCACTATGGCTTAGTTTTAATTTTTGTAGGCACGATTATACTCTTATTCTTCGGCCGGAATTTTTGGGTCATCATATTTTTAGGATACGGCTTGGGGCTGGCTTTTGATGAATTTATCGGTTCCCTCCGATTGCCGGAGTATCGTCCATTGGGGTTAGAAATATACAAAAAGGCTTTCAAGCCAACATTGGCATTATTTTTAATAGTTAGTTTGCTATTGTTAGGTACAGCTCTAATGTATTTTTACAAATGATAGTAAGGAAAATTTTAGGGCTTAGGGAATACCATTTTGGAGTTTTAGCAATATATGCAATATTGTGTCCTTTAATTTTTACTTTTTATTCTGATCGGCTAAGCTACAACTTTATTTGGGGAAATTTAGGATTGCCGACAGTAGCTACTTTAGGGAGCTTATTGGCTTTTTATCTTTTAAATCGAGTATTTGGTTGGTGTAAATTCAAATGGCAACGGTTAACACTATTGCAAATCTTCGCCACTCTACTGTACGCTTTGCTCTTTGCTTTTCCGGAGGAGCTAATTTTTAGAGGAATTATTCAAACATTTCTGCAGACATATTTAGAAAATACGGTTGTTGTAGTAATTTTATCAGGTTTGATATTTGGCCTCGCTCATTTACCTAACGGTTCGCATGGATTGCACCCTTCAAAGTGGAACTGGCAATTCGCTATCGTCACTTTCGTTGGTGGGTTACTCTTTGCTTATATATTTGCGCTCACACGAAGTTTGCTGATCCCTACTATACTGCATGGATTATTTTTAGCTTTCTTCAGATTTTATATTAAAGGAAAATAAATGTGGGCGAGGAGGGACTCTATTCGATGGGTATACGCTAAGTAATATGGTATACTTCAAGTGTACCCATGCCAGGAAAAAGAACTTGGTCAGAAGAACAATTAAAGAGGGCGGTAAAAATTTCTAGGAGTTATAGAAATGTAATAAAGGTTTTGGGATTGAGGCCAACCGGTGGAAATTACGATCAGATTAAGAAATACATAGTTTTAAGTTGAAAAAAAGACTCTTTTTAGCTAAACTAAAAGAACCTAAGTGTGAAGAGTGTGGCTGGGCTAAAATGTCTATTGATGGTAGAGTGCCATTGGAATTGGATCATATTAATGGAAACAGGCATGATAATAGATTGAAAAATCTAAGGGTGTTATGTCCCAACTGCCATAGCTTACAAATTACACACAGAGGTAGAAATATTAAAAATGCTCGGGTGGCGTAATTGGTAGCCGCAATCGACTTAAGATCGATCGCCGTAAGGCATGTGGGTTCGATTCCCACCCCGAGCACCTTAATAATTATAAATCAGTAATTATTAATTAATAATTAAATTTTGCGCCCATAGCTCAGCTGGTAGAGCACTCGACTCTTAATCGAATGGTCGCAGGTTCGATCCCTGCTGGGCGCACCAAAATCAAACTAAATGGCTTATCTAAAAAATGTGATATGCTTGTCACGAAAGAGAAAGATCGCCTTAAAAATGATGGGCAAGTAGCCGAACTGGTATAGGCGCTGGTCTTAGGAACCAGTGGAGAAATCCGTGGGGGTTCGAGTCCCCCCTTGCCCACTTTATTCTTTAAATATAAGGCTCAAATGACTTACTCCTGCCCCCCTGTTCTACGCTCGTGTAGGGATTGACTTTTATATGGGGATATGCTATACTACCCAGGTATGAATAATATAAAGAAAAACTTAATATTAGCTGTTCTCCTTGGCGCGGTGGCTTTTTTGCCCGGTCAAATAAATGCTTACGTTGACCGAAATTTAGGCGGAGAAAATTATACATTCGATAACAGCGATGACAGCGTGGATTACAATAGCGATATTGACCGCAATCCTATTCCCCGCATCACTTATATCAACCCGGATAACGCAACTTACAATAATCGAAGTATCGAGGTGACCGTCCGTGGTAGTGGTTTCGTTCCTGATTCGCGCGTCAGATTTGATGGCAGTTCTCGACCGATTCTCTTTGAGAGCTCGACCTCTCTCATCGTTACCTTGAGCGCTTCGGACTTGTCTGTCCCTGGAATTCACGCAATTACTGTCGTGAACCCGGGCCCGGGAGGCGGAACTTCCAATGTCGAATATTTCACCGCTAAGGAAAGCGGCAGTGGCGCAGTGCTCGGAGCCACTACTTACCGAACTACTTCTGGCTCCACAGGCGCTATTCCTCAAAGTTCTCAAATGTCAGATGCGGAACGAACTCGCCAAGAGTTTAACAATCTGACCGCCAACGCATTCTATGGAGCCGGCAGCTTTATGCCTTCGGGGCTCATCGGCTGGGTCCTGGTAGCGATAATTATTCTCGTCATTATTATTCTGATCAGAAGGTTCTTTGGCCGCGAAACCGCTTACCACTCTACTCCGTTAAAGCATTCCTAATTTGAAATTAGAACCTAAAATATAGAACAAAAGTCAATCCCTTGGGATTGACTTTTGTGTTATTGTGTGATAGAATAATAAAGGTTTCTCGATCGTCGTCAACTGAATAAAATGCGCCAGTAGGCGCAAGAGAGGTGTAATCGTGGAATGGTTCTTGTTAGTAATAAGTGCAATACTCGCAGGAGGTTTGCTGTTCCTTGTTTCGGAGTCCTTCAAGACCCCAGGCGAGCGAACGGCACAAGCCATCATGCGATTCGATAAATTCCACGCCATCATCATGAGCGTGGAGGGTTATCGATTAAACGATCCGCGGCGAAAGAAATACTACGTCACGGACAAACCAGCGTGGGAGCTCATCCTCGTTGACGCGAAGTACAAGCCGAGCCTGCAGGAGAGGTGGAATGTCTACTTCTTCCTCTGGCCGATCTACAAAACCTACGTTTACCCCTTCGCGTACACGAAACTGAAGAAGCGGGGGGACGTGGCGCCAGGCGACAATGTGATCTGGAGTGACGAAAGAACCGGAGAGTCAGTGGTTTCGAGGACGGGAACGTCCAATCACGTTGACTTCCAGGTTGAATACCCCACGATCACCGGGAACCTCTTCACCAACGAAATGGCGAAAGTTCTCGTGTTCACGAACAACACACTGCAGACGACTAACCCATTCAAGATGCTGTTCCGTATCAACAACTGGCTCGGTGTAACAACTGAGACAATTGGCGGAGCGCTTCGGGGCGTCGTCGGCAAGCTCTCGATTCAACAACTCAATCAAGTCCGCAGTGAAACCGAAGACAGGAGTGGCGACACCCCGTCTGCGGACTTCACGCACACGATGACCTGGATCAACCGGGGAGCAGCGGACAAGGAGGACGGAATCGAGGAGAAGTGGGGAGTTCAATTGACCAAATCCATCTTCAAAGCGTTCACGCCAGGAGATGCGAACGCCGACGAACTGATGGACTCCTTCCTTGAGCCGAGAATTGCCGATCAGAAAGGTTCTGCGGCAGTTATCACGGCACAGAGAGAAGGCGATGCGGTGCTTGCCTTGGCAACGAAAAAAGCCGAGGCCTACGAGAAGACGCAAGCAGCCATTGTCACTTGGAAAAAGAAATACCTGGTTGACACTGGCTTGGCGAAGGCGGACGCGCAGGGCAACATCACGGCACTCGTCCCCGACGCCAACACGCGCGTGAGCGCAGAGGCGCTGAAAGCGCTGTCCAAACTCACGGGGACGCTCGTGATTGGGGAGAACCTGAACACTCTCCTCAACTTGAACAGACCGCAAACCACACCGACTACGGGAGAAGGAGCAGCGTCATGATCGTGATTATGCTCCTGATCTGGCTTGTAGTCGCATTGGTAACGTTCGCATTGATCGTGCGCTGGCGACGCCGTCGCCAGAACGTTCAGGGCGGACGTCAAGTGGTTGCTGCGACACTGACCACACCGCCGCCTGTAGCGCCGGCGCATGGAGCGACGGCGGGGCACGCAGTGACGTTCGCACCGCGACGGCCCAATCGGCTCGCGATAGCCAGGTGGGTCATGGTGATCCTCGTGGGGTTTGCGCTCCTCGAGGTTCTCGCCAAGTACGGGATTCTATATCCCGCATACAAGAAGCTCGAGACCGCGTTCTCGAGCAACACGCTTCCCCCGAGCAATGCTCGAGTGGAGAAATACGTCCCTCCGCCGGTCTTCGAAATAACACCGGTGGAGCTCGATCTGCCGTATCGGTACGCCCTGGAAACGGACGGGCCAGTCATGGTGAAATACCCGGACGAGGCACCCATCCGGTTCGAAGGAAAGGGGTGCAAGGAGATGCCGGCGCCGCGCTGGTCGGGCCCAAAGAAATTCTGGGACCCGAAGAATCCAGAAAGCGGGCACATCTTCATCCGCATCTACCCGATTGGAGAAGGGGGGTGCAGATGAAATTGTTCTTTGGGAAGTCGGGGCCGACTATCGCGTCTGGCCCAACGCAGGAGGCGAGGTCGCCGTGATTCACGATGACCCCGCCTTTTTTTAATTTATTTAATTTTTTTACTGAAACTTATCCACTTTTCCGGTCTCCGGATGTATATTTTTCACCCCAATGGTATTGAGAATGATGTTCATGATAGTAAATACTCCCAGCATGATGGCCAGCCCCACCACCCCCCAGAGCATATGACTCTTGCCCTCGGTCCGCTTCTCCTCATTGCTTTGATTGGCGAGAAACTCAAATAGTCCCCAGAGAAAAAGGGCAATAGCCAGCGCAAAGAGCACATTGATGATCGGATTTACAATCTGCGCATTGATATTGATAAGAAACGAATTGAAATCCGCGTAAGCTATAGTGGGAGAGAAAAAATTCATCCTTTAGTAGTATTACCCTGGGATAACCGGCACGGTTGGAAGCTGGATATTGGTTGTGTTGCTTAGGCCGAAGGTGTTTCGGAGAATGGAGACGAGTCCCCAGAGACCGACGATAACCACCAACCCGATGATACCAAAAACCATTCGATCCCGTCCGGCTTTCTTGGCTTCCTCATCGCTCGAGATGACATACGTGATTACTCCCCAGACGAAGTAAACGACGCCGAGAGCAATCAAAACAGGAACAACCGCATTGAGAATCTGGCCCAAGCGGCAGAGAATGCCAAACAAAGTTCCGCCACTTCCCAACACGCAACTGCCGGTGGAGGCCCCGGAAGTTGAGACCTGAGCCAGCGCTACGATAGGCGCCAAGGCGAGAAACGAACCCGACAAAACCATTAATTTCTTTTTCATGACTAATTTTTAGCGAACGCAGTGAGTATAAAAATGTCACCCTGTTAAATAAAATCCTTTGGATTTTAGCTTTTGCTTGGCAAAGGATATTTAACGGGGTTAGAAAATTATATTCGCTACGCTCATGAATTTTCTAATAATATTAATAACGACCTTTCGATTATATCACAGCAAAATCAAAATGGAATACCTACGGACGCACCTCGGGCAGGGTGGAATTCGGTAAATCGAAGGTATTACCGACAACTTTAACCAGCCCCCAGACCGAGATCATGACCACCAGGGCAATAATGCCCCAGAGCATGAGCTGCTTGCCTTCATTTCTTTTTTCCTCTTCGCCACCATTGATTATCAAAAATTTAACCGCTCCCCAGATGAACATGGCTACCGCCAAAGCGAAAATGAACGGTATGACGGACGAGCCGATAAGACAAGTCACATAGCCAAGAAAGTCCTGGAGTTTGTCCTTTGGTCCGTCCAGTTGAGTGCAACCAGCACCCGAATTTTGCTGGACTACTAGGTTGCTGATTTCTCTGTTGGGGGCACTCTCACTCCCCACCCCGAGCGTCTGCCCGATGATGGTAACCAAGCCCCAAACGCTCACGATGACTGCGAGCCCGATGATGCCGAAGATGATGCGGTCGCGGCCCTTGGTCTTGGCTTCTTCATTGTCGCCGATAAAATACTGCACTACTCCCCAGATGAAGTAAATGACTCCCAGAGAGACCAAAAAGGGCAAAAGGGCGTCCATGAGATCGCTTATTTTGGCAAGCACTCCGGTCAGGCCGGATTGAGATTGATCAGTAACTGTTCCGGTCAGAACACCGCTCCCCGCCTGGGCCAAGGCCAGAAGCGGAGTGAAGAGAGTCAGGAGTAAAATCGGGATAGATATTTTTTTCATGATTGTAAGTTTTGGCTTAATTGTTAAAAATTATCTCGGCAACAATTTATTACCAAGATCGATTGGGGCGAAATTATCATTCAGCCGCCCGTATGGCCCCTGAAAAGTGCCCACTACCAAGTAGACCAGGCCCCAAAGCCCCACGATCACTACCAAGCCGATGATGCCGAAAATAATCCTCTCCTTGCCTTTCGTTTTGGCTTCTTCATTATCGCCGATGAAATACTGCACAATGCCCCAAACCAGATAAACGACACCAAGAGCGATAAGCACCGGAATAACCAAGGCCAAAAGCTGGCTCACTCTGCAGAGCATGAAAGTGAGCCCGGGAAGTGCGGCACAATAATCGCCTATCATATAATTCTTAATTTTAATTGATAATTCTTCATCAAAGTGCATTCACGGTCTCGGTAATAAGCTTCGCCAGGGCCCAGGATCCCAAAAGTATGGCCGCACCAATTATAGTATAAAGCAGAGCACTTTTGGCCTTGGTTAGTTTCTCTGAATTACCGCGGGCGGCCACGAAGAGAAAACCGGAATAAATAATAGCCAGAGCGACAATAGGCAAGCCGATGCGGACGATGCCCTCCAAGAGCTTGGCGATTAACTCTTGCACAGTATTGGAGCTAATCGGATTGAGAAGTACCCCTCGGGAGTCGAGCGGTGTCGGGGTGATTGCCTGGGCTAAAATGGTAAATGGCGCAGAAAAAAGGGACAGGAAAAAGAAGGTTACTATCCTGGCTATTCTATTAATCTTGGACCCCAGCTTCATTGTTATTATTATACCTATTTCATGAAAAATAGTCCAACCTCTTTATACCCCATAATCGAAAGGAATGCCTTGACTATCACCCAGGCCGCCGCGGCTAAAATGAGCCCCAGGGCAGTGCTGGTGAAAATTTTCCTGGCTTTGCCAGCCGCCTCGGTGCTGCCCCCGCCCGTCACCATCAGAAACCCGGCATAAACGAACATAATGGCGGCAATAGGCAGAGCCAACTTCTTTAATATAAAATCAATGACCCAGTTGATGAGCTTCATGAAATCCCCAAAACCGCAAGAGTTGGTAACCTTGCCGGAAGCATCTACTAATGTCCCGCAAGGGATAAGTCCGGTACCTTCATTGCCTTGAGCCAAGGAGAGAGCCGGTGATATTAGGAGAAAAAAAATGAAAATGGAAATTAAAAATTTTGTCATAATACTACCTAATTAATAATAAGCCAAGCTTGGCGGAGGCGTCCTTGATTGCGTTGTCGGCCGTCAAGTTGCTCGAGAGCACGCCTTCCACTATGGTGCGAAAAATATTATCGGTATCCTTAGGCGATGGATCCAGCCAGCTTTTAGCGAAGAGCGCGGAAGAATAAAAAGTGGGCGAGAACGGATCGTTGGGCACTTGTACCAAGAGATCCCGGCGCGCCGGGGCCACGCCCAAGGCAGTGGCGAATTTTCGCGCAAATTCGCCGGCGGTCATTTCCGAAGCGGCAATGAGGGCGGTGTTTAAGTTCTTAGAGAATGAAGAGATGGCGATGCCGGTCACATTGGCAGAGGTGAGTTTGAAGGCGGCACCGCGAAGCTGGGGCACCGGAGCCACTTGGAAATTTTGATTCGGGTTTTTATTTACTAGAACCGGAAACTCGCTCGCAAAACCAAAGTAAAAGGCAAGCCGCTCGGTGCTGAAGAAATCGCGCGAATTAGGGAATGACCGATTCCAGGAATAAATACTTTTTAGAGGATCGGCAAAACCGGTGTAGAACACCAGGGCCGGCTCTAAATTTTCATTCTCATCCAAAACAGAAATGAAAGACCCTCCTTTCTCCGCTACTATTTTGTCCCCGAGCTGCATAAACAAAGTGGAAAGTATGTCTTTGGCATGCAGGACGTTGGCGAAGTGCCCGAGGGCCGCTCCGCTTTTTATTATTTTATTGTTTGCGTCCTTGCTGGTGAGTTTCGGAACCAAGGCGATAAATTCATCCCAGTCCTTGGGAGGAAATACGATGTTGTTCGCATCCAAAATACTGCGGTTGTAATAGAGCACCAAAGGATCAATGGTGATAGGAAAGGCCAGTAGACCGTCGGAGAGCAGAAATACTTCCCCCGCGCCGGCAAAATTATTCTTAAAGGTGGCGATGGGGTAACTCTCAAGCGGGATTTTGAAAATTTTATTGGCGTAATGGTAGGCGAGGTCATCCGGCAGGAAAAACATATCCGGGCCGCTCCCGGCCGCCAGCGCTTCAAGCAAATCCTGATCAAAGGTCTCAGCTGATTTCTTTATATATTGAACAGTATAATTCTTATCCACTGTATTGTATTCCTCAAGCAGGGTAGCCATGGTCTCATCCGGTATTGTCCCCCACAGAACGACCGTGCCCACGCCGGCCGTAGTACTCCCGCCGCCGCCTAAAGGTATGGCTCCGGAGAAAACTAGGACGCCGAGGATCGCCGCCGCAATGAACACAACCACCATGATTATTTGGAAATTGTCTTTCATGACTGATTTTTAATGAAATTATTGAATATAAAAATCGTCACCCTGTTAAATAACTTTTGCAGAGCAAAAGTTGCCCAGAGGGCATTTAACAGGGTTAGGAAAAATATATTCGCTTCGCTCATTATTGTTTCACTAATATCATACCATAATGATGCGCTCCGGCATCGATGTCCCGATTAAAAGCAAAACCCTTCCGCTCAAACAGAGCTCTCGCTTTATCTTTCGGAATAATGGTCTTGATCCGGAGATCCGACGAATCTGACCAGTCCACTAAAAGCACCCGGCCACCGGGTTTTAAAATTCTTTTCGCTTCCTCGAGGAATCTCTCCTGATTTTCAACTTGAAAAAGTATGTTTGAGGCAATAACAACATCCACCACCTCATCCCCTATTTTGGTCCCGCCAAGCTTCTCGACATCTCCCCAGAGCGTTTCGACGTTCGGGAGATTGGCCTCGCGCGCCTTGCTCTTGATGGTCATCAAAAAATCTTTTTGCACATCCACAGCATAAACTTTGCCCTGGGGCACCATGCGCCCCGCCGCAACAGCATAAAATCCGGTGCCGGCGCCGAGATCCGCCACGATATCATTCTCCCGAAGTCCCAGCGCTTTTAAGTTTTTCACCGGATCAGTAAACATGGAAATCATTATATCACACAACACGCAACCCGTATCGGGTGTTCTTTGTTACGCGATATTTGTTACATGGCTCATATGCATGCGAGGGAGGCGATGGCGTCGCCGGCGCGAAGCTTCATGACGGTCACGCCCTGCGTCTGCCGGCCGAGCGAAGAGATGTCTTTGAGCGCGGTACGGATGACTTGGCCTTTTTTAGACATGGCAATGAGCTCCTGTTCCTCCCCCGTCAATACTTTAGCTACAATCAGTTTGCCTGTTTTGGGCGTTACTTTGGCAGTTTTTATTCCGGAGCCCGCGCGTTTTTGCACTTTGTATTCTTTAAGCGCTGTTTTCTTGCCCAGACCATTGGCGCTCACGGTCAGGAAAAATCCGGTATTATCCTTTTTCTTCACAATATCTACGGCAATGACTTCGTCTCCTTTCGTTAACTTTATTCCCGTCACTCCACCGGCGGTTCGTCCCATTTCACGCACGTCGGACTCTTTGAATCGTATGGACTGACCTTCCGCGGTGGCAATCATTACTTCGTCTCCTTTCTCGGTAATCCTGGCGGCCACCAGCTGGTCACCTTTGTCGAGCTTGATGGCAATAATTCCGCTTCGGCGGACATCTTTGAATGATGCACTCGCCATTTTTTTAGCAGTTCCATTTCTCGTCACCAGCATTAATGATGTTTGCAATTTATCAATATCTTTTGGTAAAGCCAGAATAGAGTTCACTTTTTCATCCGCAGCTAGAGCCAGGAAATTCATAATGGACTTTCCTTTAGTAGCCCGGCGACCTTCCGGAATATCATACATTTTCATCTGATACACTTTTCCCAAATTCGTGAAAAATAAAAGATTGCTGTGAGTCGAGCCGGAAACCAACATAGTCACAAAGTCCTCTTCCTTGGTTTCCAAATCCACTACCCCTACCCCGCCCCGCTTCTGCGCCTTAAATTCCCCCGGGTCGGTGCATTTCACGTAGCCGCCGGCGGTCAAAACCAGCACCGTTTCCTTCTCCGGCACCAAGTCCTCGTCGGAAATTTCCTTCACTCCGCCTTTGATTATTTTCGTGCGGCGCTCGTCGGCGTATTTATTTCTAATTTCTGTAAGTTCGCTTGAAATGGTCTTCAATATTTTCTTAGGGCTTGCCAATAGATCTTTCATTTCGGCAATAAACTTTTGTTTTTCTTTCAGTTCGTCCTCCACCGCCTGCCGCTCGAGTCCGGCGAGCTTGGCCAGTTTTATTTCTAAAATTGCGTCCGTCTGCAATTCAGAGAACTTGAACTCTTTGATCAAATTCACCTTGGCCACTTGAGAATTTTTAGAGTCCCGGATTATTTTTATCACTCGATCTATTTTATCCAGCGCTTTTTTAAGACCCAAGAGGATGTGCTCACGCTCTTCTGCTTTGCGCAAATCATATGCGCTTCGGCGCTTGACCACATCTCTCCTGTGCGCAATAAATTCATTGAGAATTGATTTTAAGGAAAGCGTCTGCGGCACGCCGTCCACTAAAGCCACGATGTTAAAATTGAAATTGGATTCAAGCTGGGTATTTTTGTAAATATAGTTGAGTACTTTCTCCGGATGCGCGCTTTGCTTGAGATCAATCACAATGCGAATATCCTTGGTTGATTCGTCGCGGAGGCCCTTGATGCCCTCGAGCTTCTTTTCCTGGACGAGCTCCGCGATGGACATGATAAGATTGGCCTTATTCACCCGAAAAGGAATGGAAGTGATGACAATTTGCGGACTGCCGTTTTTATCCTCGGTTATTTCCGCCTCGCCGCGGCAGACCACGCCTCCCCGGCCGGAGGAATAGGCATGGAGCATATCTTTGTAACCGTAGGCGAGACCGCCGGTAGGAAAATCGGGGCCTTTGATGAACTGCATTAAATCCTCCGTCGTAGCATCTTCATTTTCTATCAAAAAATTGGTGGCATCCAGAACTTCGGCCAAGTTATGCGAGGGAATATTCGTGGCCATGCCGACTGCGATTCCGAGCGTGCCATTTAAGAGTAGCGCCGGCACGGAAGACGGAAAAACGATCGGCTCTTTGCGGGTCTGGTCATAGTTGGGACGAAAGTCCACTGTCTCTTTTTCCAGGTCGCGCAGAAGTTCGGAAGAGATACGCGACATCTTCGCTTCCGTGTAACGCATGGCCGCCGCGTTGTCTCCATCGATAGATCCGAAGTTTCCCTGTCCCAAAATAAGAGGATAGCGATAAGAAAATTCCTGCGCCATGCCCACCATGGAGTCATAAACCGCTACATCGCCGTGCGGGTGGTATTTTCCGAGCACGTCTCCGACGACCGCCGCCGACTTGCGGAACCGAGCGGAAGCCGTAAGACCCATTTCATGCATGGCATATAAAATTCGGCGGTGCACTGGTTTGAGCCCGTCGCGAACATCCGGCAAGGCGCGAGAAGTAATGACGGACATCGCATACGCTAAATAGGAGCCCTTCATCTCTGTCACGATATCCACTGGGTTTACCACGTTGCCGATTCTTTCTTCTTTTGATTTTTCGTCGCTTTTTGCCATGCTTGTCCGCCTCTGGCGGATTAATTATTGAGAAATATTATTGTAACCCTCAACTAAATTATCTTTTAGGGCCGAGAATGGCTGCACATCATTCTTGAGATTCGCTTGCGTTTCCGGACTGCTTAAATCCACACCGAAAGAATAAGCCCAGAGGGCAAACAGAATTATACCGGCAATAATTGTAAGTAAGTGCAAGATGTAAATCCTCGTTTCCTCCGACTGGCGTCTTAGATGATGAATAATTTTTTTCATGTATTCTAATTTATATTGCTGATAAAACGATCACTTCCCCTTCCTTGCCTTCTAAATCTTTGCGCTTCAGTGTCAGCTTGTCCACTACTTCCGCTTTTTCTTCTCCCATTTCTTTTAGGAACGCCTTAAGAGTGGAATCGTCGTAATCCATGGGTATGACGAGCTTTGGTTCAAGCGAAGAAGCAAGCTTCGCCGCCTGTTTGGCGTCGAGCATTCCTTTGTTGCCAACCGGAATGAAAAGAATGTCCGGACCGTCTATGGCCTCCATGGCTTCTTTGGAGATCTCCTCATTTGATAGCGCACCTAAAAAAGCAATGTTGATGCTGTCCACAGTGAGCGAATAAATAGTATTGATATACTTTTTTTTATCAATTTCCGCATTCGAAGCCACGCCCTTGATGAAAATTTCCTTAATTTCATAATCCCCGGGGCCGGTAATAGCAAAGGGCATGCGCTCGCCGTGAGAAAGTTGCTCCACGCCATTGTAGTCGGGATGATTGGTCGTGACCAAGGCAATGTCCGCTCCAAAACGAGCGGAGATACCTGTCTTTGAATTTTTGCTTACGGGATTAAAGGCCAAAATCATCTCCCCCTGTCCGATTTTGAAGAATTCGCGGCCGTAGTATGTGATTATCATTAATTATAGTATATCAAATTTAAGAGAAAAAGAAAGGTGGTTTTCGCCTAAAAAAGCGAAAACTGGCAGCGCCCCGAAGGTGTAGCTGCCAGTCGGCGAGCGCTTTGCGCTCACCTACGATGCTCGGTACCGCCGAGCGCGGAACTTAACCGAGAGGCATCGCACCGCCGCCCAGCAAAGCCAGCAAAAAGAACACAATGGCGACCACGACCGTGAACCACATCGGCCATGGTTGGTTGTTCTCCGCGCGGAACGGACGGGTGATGAAATCTATCCCATTGATGACCCACAACCCGACCCATGCAACGGGGTAGAGATACCACCCCGACGGCAGCTTTATCCGGATTCGCCGGAGAAAATCAATTGCCGCCGCAATGACAGCGCCGGCGAACGTTATCGTCGCCAGCATATGCCACTTGTACCTCCACCCACCTGGAAGCTCGCCAGAACTGCTCATCGAAAATACCCTCCGAGACAGATATTATTATCTCTTGCCATTTTTGTAAAGCCGTAGTAGTATGGAGGCACAATTGAATTTAACATTATTACCACGGATTTAGGGTAACCCTCACTGATATCGCCTAGGCGAAGAATGTGAATACCTAAACCTTATATCCGCCCTGTTTGGCGGATTTTTAATTTATGATAAAAGAAAAAGAAGAAATTATGCCTGCCCGCAATGCTTTCAGCATAGCTGATGCAGGCGGGATAGTTAACGAAAACCCGGTGCTAAAATCGGTGGTGGATCGCAGCGGCCAGAGGCCGAAGGTTGACTCCTTGGTGGAGGGACCGGTCATCATGATCAAAAAGTCCAGCGTCTTTGTGGACCTTTCGCCCTACGGCACCGGTATAATTTACGGCCGAGAATTCATCAACGCCAAGGACATCATTAAAAAAATAGCCCTCGGCGACACCATTAAAGCCAAGGTGGTCGAGACGGAAAACGAAGACGGCTACACGGAACTCTCGCTCAAGGAAGCCAAGCAAGCACTCATTTGGAGCGAGGCGGAAAAAGCAATTAAGGCCAAAACGGTTTTCAATCTGGAGATCAAAGATGCCAACAAGGGCGGGCTCATTTTGGATTGGCAAGGCATTCAGGGCTTTCTGCCCGCTTCCCAGCTTAAGGCCGAGCACTACCCGCGCGTCTTGGATTCCGACAAAGACAAAATTTTGAAGGAATTAAAGAAGCTCGTGAGCGAGAAAATAAACGTCATGATCATTTCGACGCTCCCCAAGGAAGGCAAATTGATCTTCTCGGAGAAGGACAACAATCCGGAAGAGAAAAAAGAAATTCTTTCCAAATACAGCGTCGGCGATGAAGTTGAATGCATCGTAGCCGGCATCGTGGACTTCGGAGTGTTCTTGAAACTTGAAGAAGGGCTGGAAGGGCTGGTCCACATCTCGGAACTGGACTGGGGCTTGGTGGAAGATCCGCGCGCCATGTTTAAAGTCGGTGAAAAAGTGCGCGCGAAAGTAATTGAAATAAAAGACGGCAAGATATCGCTGTCCATCAAGGCGCTCAAGGAAAATCCATGGAAAGAATTTGAGGGTAAGTTGAAGAAAGGCGACATCGTGGGCGGTGTGGTCATCAAATACAATAAACACGGCGCGCTGGTTTCCATCAAGGAAGGCGTAGCCGGCCTGGTGCACAATTCCACCTTCGGCTCGGAAATTAAACTGCGGGAAAAGCTCGAGCTTGGCAAAAACTACAATTTCCAAATCACTCTCTTTGAACCCCGCGAGCACAAAATGACCCTGATGCATTTGGAGTAGAACTAACTAAATTGACTTAACTTTCAAGTCTGTAACTCTCGAAAAATCTTTTATATTTCTAGTAACTAAAATCGAGCTTGTGAATAGAGCCGTGGCGGCTATAATACTATCAGCAGTTTTTAACTTATATATTTGACGAATTCTGGCTGCCATTCTTGCAATTCTTGAATCTAGCGGGATAATTGAAATCGTTTCGAGAATTTTTTCTATTTGATATGCTTCTATTTCTGTCATTGCAGAAAAACCAAAAAGCTCAACTTCCGTGACAGTAGAAATATAAATAGAGGGATTATCTTTTAGAATTTGCTCAATGGCAGAGGAGGCCTTTTTATCTCCTTTTAGATAATAAATAATAGCATTAGTATCGAAAGTAAATGCAAACATATTAAGAAGGCATTTTTCTATTCCATCCCAAACGAATTTTTTTTAGTTCTTTTATGTGATCAAGCTTGCTATTTTTCAATATACCAAAAGCTTTTTGCCAAACAGAAAGACGGCCTTTTTTATAAACCAAAGGATGAGACCATAAAATCTTTCTTTTTATCTCTAAATTAGACATATCTACAATATATCACGACTCGGCAAAAATTACAATTTCCAAATAATTCTCTTCGAACCGGAAGGCCACAAAATGACCTTGATGCATTTGGGGTAAATTTAAAAAGCCAGCGACATATATCCTTTCGGTGTCCTGGCTTTTTACTTGCTCGGAGATGCGCCGAGCGGCGTTTTTCTTCATCAACAGTGCTCACCTCATGACGTGCGTGGAAACTGGGTCGTCGGATTCATCCCGTCTCCGCGCATATTCAAGCGATTCCTCGAACTTCGCGCAGTTGCCGTAGCTGTGGCGAAAGCGGTGCATCAGCCTCCTGAGCTTTTGCTCTGCTTCCGAGCTCATTGGAGGTAGACGCCAGTTATCTTTGCCGGCGCGCAGGGCCTTGCTCACGGCCATGTCGAGGTCGTCAACTTCCGGAACGATTTCCTGAAGTCGGCAGCGACCCAAATTCACAACAGCCTGACCGTTAGGGTAGAACAACGCGGCCAGGATTTTGTGAGAGAGAACAAGAACCTGCTTCGAGGACAATTCCGGCGTTGGCGCCGGGGCGGACTTCGGAGCGGACGGCGGAGGTGGAAGAGCAACGACGACTGGTTTCAACTTCGCCGGCTCTTTCACCTTGTGCGAGGGTCGAACATCGACGACAGTCGCTCGAGTCGGCGCAGGTACCGGCTTGGGTTCGGCCGGAGCAACCTCGAGCGTTGGTGTGAGCACCGCCTTGAGTTGCGTTAGTCGAGTAATGCACTGCTCGACTTCAGCCACCATGAGCACGAGATCCATCGTGTTACGCTTCACGAGTGCTTCGCGAGACGCCGGCACAAAAAGAACGTCGAGCCCTTCGTGCAACACCTTGACGGTGTTTTGCAGACGTCGCCAACTTTGCGAAGGCATACCCATTGGTCGTTCCGTCGTCTTGATCTTCACACCAGCTTCTTCGGCAACTTGCCGGGCGTAGAGGCGTGCTTGGTTCATACCCATCCTCTTTACCATCACCGTCTTCGCGATATCGAGCTGAAGGTCGTGGTGAAGACTGGAAATGAACACTCCGAGCATGTGGCTCAGACGTTCCTCTTCGGGAAGCGTCGGCGCCATCATTGCCTGGACGTCAGGATGGAGCCGCAAGAGGACCAAGTGTTGATACACCCAAGGTTCGGAGCGCCCGAACCTTTTGCGTATCTTTTTCATTTGCTCGCCGGCGGAGAGGCCTTGCAATTTCTTGGACTTCCGCATGCGATCGATAGCCAGAGCAATCTCAAGCGAGGTGTGCTCTGCGCGGTTGAAGTTGCTGACGACTGAGATCTCGAACTGGTCATCTTCATCATTGATCACCCGTACCTCGGCGAGCATGGTTTCAACGAGTGCCATGCCGCAAGCAATCCATCGCCGTTCGCCATCCACAAGCTCGTAGTCGTGGTCCGGATCGCCGGTGATGGATTTGATAATGATCGGGGTTTGCTGCCCGATCTCTGCGATGCTGTCTGCCAGTTCGTTCATGGCTTTGGCATCGAAGAATCCGCGCGGTTGGGTCTCGAAGCGTCGGATGCGACTCCGCGGAATGCGGAGAATCTGGCCTACTTGTGATCCGCTCGTAACCTGGGCCTTGTCTGCGGTAGCCATGTGTGAGCTCCTGTTTTGAAGAACATTTCGAAACATAGCCCCCATGGGCCCTTACATATCTCTCAGGTAAGAGTAATAATAAAAAAAAAGCGAAAATCAAGGAGAAAAGTTAACAAACTAAAAACCCGCGCGCGCGAGGGGGATTTTTAGTTAGGCAGTAATGTTTGGAGTCAAAGTTAGGTCTTCTGGGCCGATGGCCTTCATGATGGCGAGAACTTGCTCCGCGTAGCGGGGCACGATGGAAGGCGGATTGTAGGCGCGGAGGATCTGAATAGTGGTTTTATTATCGTAATAACGAGCCGTTCGAGGGTTGTTGCCGCCGAGATTTTTGGCCACTATCTCAATGGCATGTTCGTAGGAATCAAAACCGATTTTGCAGGAGCCCCAGCCGAAAGGATTATGTTTTACCTTTTTACACCCAAATTTACCCCCGGTTGATTCGCGCATGGCAATCGCCGGAAGCAATCTCCAGTCCAGAGCGTTCTTCTCCGCCTCGATCACCATCTTCATCCCTTGCCCGGCGAGCGGCATATCGTGTGCTTCGAAATAAGCATCAATGGCAGCCGCCTGGGCCTTTTGGGTTTGAGCTGCCGCATCCTCGCTATTGTTAAAAGCCAAGACGTCGGGAGCTATATTCAATTTTTGCGATAATACTGTCTGGGGAGCCGAAACAATACTCATAGTGGCCTGGGTCAGAGGGACCGCAGGAACAGCTGGTATTGTCGTCATGGTCGTAATAGGCAGGAGAATCAATGACTCCACGAAACGTATTAATTTTTTATTCTGCATAAAGAGCGGTTGTGCTCCGCCAACTCCATAACCGAGGTTCTGTCTTAAACGAAAAAACCCTTTATTTATAAGCTTTTAGGACATAAAGGCCTATATTTAGGGTTACTGCCATATTAGCATATTCAGGTCAAAAAGTCAATCCAAAGACCTTATCCGCTACCTTGTAGGCCTCGCCCGCCCCCATGGTCACCAATACGTCATTGGGCCCAAGATTAAGGGTTAAAACTGCTCGCTCCGCTGACTCAAAGTCGGGAAAGGATTGCGCCTCCTCTCCATTTTTGATTATTGCCTCTGCCAATCGGTTACTAGAAACTTCTGGGTCTGGATCCTCTCGAGCAAAGTAAATGGGAAGAAGAAATATCCTGTCCGCTCCTTTGAAACTTTTGGCAAAGTCGTCAAAAAGCGCCCGGGTGCGGCTATAGAGATGCGGTTGAAAAACAATTGTGATTATTTTTTGCTTCGGCGGATAAAGTTCGCGGAGCACCTGGATGCTCGCCTTGATTTCCGTCGGGTGATGAGCGTAATCGTCATAAATTATTGTTCCGTTTTTTGTCTCCCCTCTTTTTTCCAACCGGCGCCAAGTGCCGGAGAATTCAGCCAATGATTTTTTGGCTTTTTTTTTATCCACCTTCAAGAAATCGGCAATGGCTAACGCGGCGGCGGCATTCACTTGATTGTGCAGACCGGGCACGGACAATTTCGGGAGGTCGCGTAGATATTTCGTATAATTTACAATCACGTTCTCACTCTGTGCAACGAATTGGTTGAAGGCATTTTCTATATCAGCTAAATCTTTATAATAATCCAGGTGGTCCGCTTCAATATTAGTAACCACGCCGATAAATGGATTAAAATTTAAAAAGTGCCTGTTATATTCATCTGCTTCAACCACCAGGTATGGACTATTGCCTTTTCGAAAATTACTATTAAATTCTTTCATAAAAGATCCGACTACTACTGTCGGGTCGAGCCCGGCATCAATTAAAATCTCCGCAACCATAGCAGTGGTCGTGGTCTTGCCGTGCGTGCCGGCTATGGCTATTACTTTATATTCTTTCGAAATAATTCCCAAAAATTCAAAATATGAAAGCACCGGTTTGCCAGTTTTTTTGGCTGCCTCAATAATTTCTGGACCCCGATAAATCCAAGCATCACTAAAAACGTACATATCCGCTTCAGGTAAATTCTTGAAATCTTTTAAATAAATTATTTTTATTCCCTTTTGTTTTAGGAGTTCTGTGGTCTTACCTTCCTCATCATTCACTCCAGATACTTCCATACCGCGCGCGAGCGCCAACTGCGCCCCCGCAGAAATCCCTATCCCGCCGATGCCAATAAAGAAAACTTTGTTAACTTTTAATAAATTGAGATCGGTCATTTTAAATTTCTCACTATCTGCATAAATTGATCTCCGCGATCGTATTCATTCTTGAAAAGACCGAAGGAGGCGAAGGCAGGCGAAAGGATGACGGTGTCGCCCTTTAATGCCAGCTTTTGTGCTTTTGATACTGCATCTTTTAGATTTTTGGCTTTTACTTTATTATAAATTTTTCCTTCAACTCGTTTTGTTCCGGTGCCTGGGAGTAGTACAACTTTTTTGCAGAATTTCGGTATCTCTCTTATAAGTGCACTCATATTTAAACTCTTGTCAGATCCTCCTGCGATCAATATGAGCTTTTTATCTTTACCTAGAGTGTGCAGAGCTGCTAAGGTTGCTTCCGGGGTGGTAGCAGTAGTGTCATTATAATATTTAATACCTCTGACCTCTCGGAGGAATTGCATTCTGCCTTCCACTCCGTTAAAATTTTCTATCGCTTTTTTTATAACCACTTCCGAGATACCTATAACTTTTGCCGCTTCGGCGGCTAAGTTAGCATTATATAAATTGTGCTCGCCATGAATCTTCATTTTGAAATTTTTTATCTTTGGTGCAATAATCTTGCTTTTAATTTTGCCTCCCCATTTAATAATAAAAGGGGAAACTTGCGAGCCGGCAATCAATACGTCCTTTTTGTTTTGGTTTTTGAAAATATATGCCTTATCTAAAAAATATTTTTTCATCTTCTTGTCATAGTAAACCATGTGATCCGGAAAAAAAGTAGTGAAAACTGAAATGTGCGGAGATATTTTGGCATCTCTAAATCCCTGAAGCTGCCATGAATCTAGTTCAAGTATTGCTATCTCTGCATGCTTGGCTTGTTTAAATAATTGCAAATTAGAAACACCGCGAATATTTCCTCCCAAAATTACTTTTCTGCCGGAGGATTTAAGAATATGCGCTATTAGATGTGCCACGGTGGATTTGCCACGCGTTCCCGTCACCCCAATTATCGGTAAACCGGAGAGTTTGGCAAAAAAAGTCGCGCTCATTTCAACTTTTATTTTATTTTTTCTTGCTTCCTTAATATAAGGAGAATTTTGCGGAACTCCGGCGGCCTTCAAAATCATATCTGCCTTTTTAAAATCTTCCAGCCGATGTTTTCCTAAAACGTATTTAATATTGTTGAATTTTCGGAGCTTTAGAAGTGAAGATTTAAGTGCGTTCGAATGCTTCAGGTCTGTAATGATAAGCTTGGCTCCAGATTCTGCTAGAAAAACTGCATCTCCCACTCCCCGACCCAAGAGCCCGAGGCCCATTACTGTTATCCTTTTACCCTTGAAAAATTCTCTAGAGTTTACCATACGCTTTTTTAAATTCTTCCATATCGCTGAAATGATGCTTGACGCCCTTGATTTCCTGATAGGTTTCGTGGCCTTTGCCGGCGCATAGGATAATATCGCCGCCCTTGGCAATTCTTACTGCTTCCTTTATTGCCTCGTGCCTGTCAGAAATTACTTTTACCTTGGCGGTATCTTTCATCGAGAGATCGGTCTTCATTTCAAAAATTATTTGCTCTGGATTTTCGCTCCGGGGATTATCCGAAGTAAAAATAGCAATATCGGAATTTACTGCCCCAATCTTCCCCATCACTCGGCGTTTAAGTGGATCCCGATCTCCCCCACAGCCAAAAACTGAAATTAATTTTCCGGTTCTTTGTTTGATTTCCAGCACCGCTTCAAATATTTTCTCCAGTGCGTCCGGGCTGTGCGCATAATCAACCACGACTAGCACACCATTGGGTGCTGTAAAATGTTCAAATCTTCCGCGCGGCGGCTCAATTGTTTCTAAAATTTTGCCAACTCTCTCCATATTAAAACCTAACAACTGGCATACGCTCCAGACTGCCAGTAAATTGTAGGCATTAAATTTACCGAGTAAATGCGATTTTATGTAAATTTGATTGAAAAGAAGTTCCAATCCATAAAAATTGATGCTGGAAATTTCGCCCTTAAAGTCCGGAGCATCCTTGAAGCCATAAAAAAATTGCCTGGCTCTTGTTCCTTCGAGCATCAATCGGCCATGCTCGTCGTCAGCATTGGCCAGAGCGAAAGCATCAGTAGGAAGCATTTTGAAAAATTTCTTCTTGGCCAGAAAATAATTCTCCAAACTTTTGTGGTAATCCAGATGGTCGTGGGTCAGATTGGTGAATACTCCCCCGGCGAATGTTATGCCGGCTACCCGCCGCTGGTCCAGTGCGTGAGAAGAAATCTCCATAAAAACATACTCACATCCCCTATAAGCCATTTCCGAGAGCAGTTTATTTAAGTAAATAGGGTCGGGAGTGGTGTGGGTAGCATCTCTTACTTCTCCAGCTATAATATTTTCCACCGTGCCGATAAGCCCGGCCTTGTATCCAAGGGTGGTGGCGACTTTATATAAAAGCGTGGTAGTGGTCGTTTTGCCATTCGTTCCCGTCACCCCTATAACTTTTAGCTTAGTGGAAGGATTGCCGTAAAAATGGAGGGCCGCTAGTGCTGTCACCACGCGTCGTTTCAACCTGAGTTTTTTAAAAAAATTTTTCATTGTAATCTATATTGGGAAACTCAAACTCGTGCACAGAGGCGTTATAAATTTTTTCTGGGATTTGGCCATGTAAAGTGTGGTACAGTAATCGAATAATGCCGCCGTGAGTTACCACTAAAATTTTAGGATTCCGGTTATTTTTTTTGATCTCCTCAACAAAAGAGAAAACTCGGGATCGAACGTCTTCGACGCATTCCCCACCATAAGGACGATAGTCATATTTTTGGTTTTTATCAATTTCTTTCTGATTGGGCCCCATTTCATCCCAAGTTTTTCCGGTCAGTGATCCATGGCTTCTTTCCCGTAGGCGAACATCGTATTTTATTGGGATGTTTAACTTCTGGTTCAAAATTTCCGCTGTTTGTTTGGCCCGCAATAAATCCGAAGAATAGATAATTGTATAATCTTCTGATATTTCCAACTTGGTTTTTTGCGCCTGCTCGATTCCCTCCTCAATGAGAGGATCATCCATCATTTGACCGTTCACTCGCCCGGCCACGTTGTATTCTGTTTTCCCGTGTCGCACAAAGTCAATTTTCATGAGTTTTTCATTATTACAATTTTAGATATTTACCTTCGCTTATTATTTCTACCTTTCCGTCAGTTACTTTCAACGCAGAATTGTAATCTAGAGCATAAATTGTACCCTTAAAATTTTTCGCTAACTCTTTTAACTTTTCTTCTGTTCGTTCAGGGTAGTTGGGGGAATTGAGGTGGGACTGAGTGTAAAAATCGACTAAATTCAAAGCATCTTCGCTATTATAGCCGAAACTGTTGGCATATTCTGTTCTGTGCTCTTTTTTACTTAAAGCAAGGTCAGGAGCAGTTATCGTACTGCCAGCACTTAAGCTTGCATAAACCTTTTTTTCTAGAAGATTCGGCAAAATTTTGCGTAGTCCGGATTCTTTGATCCACCGCATTAAATGAGACGAATTCCCACCGCAAAAAAACAAAACATCAGCAGATTCTAACCTTGGTAGCCAAATATTTTTAGGCATTGCAGATATATCTACTATATCTAGATATTTAAGCCCGAGACCGTGCAACTGGTGCAGGGCTTCCACAAACCACCCCTTGTCTCCCTTAGCTACATTCACGGCAGTGGGTATAAAGGCCAGGCTAGTCTCTTCTGGCTTTTTTCCAATCAACCCAAATAAAGCTTTGGCTATTGATGGATTGGTAATTCCGTCTGATGTAAGAAGTAGTTTCATACTTTAAGAATACATCTTTAAAAAACTTTTTCTAGAAGTTTTTTCATTGCTTTTTTAATTTCAACCACAGTTTTTTGAAAAACGGCATGGATAGTTGCTGGATCACGAAAGCCAACGCAGGAACAATGGCATTTAACCACGGATTCGGTAATTCTATGACTACAAAAAATACTGCAATAACAAGGTAGGAGGAGGAGACAAGTATTAATCTTCTAGCTATGCTAGTTTCCCAGGCCTTATCGGCTTCTACCTTTCTATTCCTCTCCTCAATATTTTGTATTCTTTGCTCCAAGTTTTCCATGTTATTTATTCTTCTTTATAAACTCCAGTATATCCTTAAAATCTTCAAAACAATAGTCCGCCTCGGGGACTTTTTCAAAGACCGTTCCGGCTTTAATACCCACCGTCTTCGCTGGAATTATATCTTTCTCTAAATGATCTCCAATATAAATGATCTCTTCTCGGGGCACACCGGAGAGCTCTATTATTTTATTAAACCCATCGAGAGCGGGTTTGGGAGCTCCCACTTGATTGGCCGAGAGAATATGCGTAAACCATTCGGGGTTGATGTTAAGGTCGGGCAGAATTCTTTTGACATCAATATTTGAAAAAAGAGAGATTGGGATAATCTTGCCTAAATCCTCCAAAACTTTGGGGATATTCGGGTCGGTCAGGCAGTAAGAAAAATAACTTATGGAAGCCAGAGTGTCACTGAAGTCAAACCAGATGTGCTTGATCATAATTACATATTAAACTACGTAGTTATTATGGACGATAATTCGGGTAAAAAATTATTTTTTCTTACCCCACTTGCGGTCTTTTTGCTTGCGATCGACAAACCATTTGTCCTTGACATTAAACCACCAAGCGTCGGGGTGTTTATTTGTCAAAATCTTCCCAATTTTT
>Ga0155566_129_pt1 | contig 27981 bp, 26 predicted proteins | sample RifCSPhighO2_12_FD_107223 | JGI IMG/M metagenome (GOLD analysis project Ga0155566, IMG submission 107223) | Candidatus Nomurabacteria bacterium RIFCSPHIGHO2_12_FULL_44_22b
CACCTTGGCTAGAGATTTGTGCCGGAGGATTTATGAGAAATATCCTTATGACGGTAAAGTGCAAGTAACTCTCGATGGCGACCAGATGCAAACGGTAGTGGCGAGTTTTCAGAATACAAAAAGTACAGACCTTTTTCTTTTAGTTAAAAAAATATTGGCGGAGGACTTGCCCGCCGAAGCTTTAGCGGAGGCGGGATATCTGATCAATCCCGCCGGAGAGTGGACCCTAGGGGGTTTCGATGCCGATGCGGGGCTCTCCGGCAGGAAAATAATAATAGATAACTATGGACCTGAAATAACCGTGGGCGGCGGCTCTTTCTCCGGCAAGGACTATACCAAGGTGGACAGAAGCGGTGCATATATAGCAAGAAAAATCGCGGTTGATTTTGTGAAAGCAGAGAAAGCAAAGGAAGTATTTGTAAAACTCGCCTACGCCATAGGTAAACCAGAACCGGTGATGGCGGTGGCGGTTTTGGACGGGCACGAAGTAGCCGTCGAAGGTTATGATTTGACGCCGAGGGGCATTAGAGAATTGCTTGATCTAGAGAATGTGAAATTTGCCGAGACGGCGCAGTGGGGCCACTTCGGGCGGGACTTTAATTGGGATAAATAACATTGACAAAAGTTGTCTTTGAGCTATAACATATAGGCATACAAAGTTCCTTAAAATCTTTGCGAAATTCGCCCCAGCAGAAAGCGCTCCACTACAGGGAGCTTTTTCCGCTGTGGCGAAACAAGTGGGTGGCGTCATGGCAAACTTTTGAAGGGAGATTCCATGTCAACGATCGCAGAAGTGTCAGTGGATGAGCTTCGGTTGCTCATCCAAAAACTCGTGGGGCGTATGCACGTTGCGCCCCGGGAGGCAGTGCGCCGGATGAACGACGGCGAGTGGATCGCCGTGCAGGCGGAAGAGATTCCGCCGGCGACCAGCTCGGAGCTGCCGGTCAAGCGGCCGGAGCCGCCAGTGAGGAAGGAGGACTTGCCGCTTTCCAACGCCGCCATCGGCTGACGGCAATCGCCGTTTCGCAACGAACAATCGACGTGAAGGGGAAAGTTCCCTTCGGAAGCCCGACGGTCTCGTAACTGCCGGGCTTCTTTTACATTCTTGAAATTTTTGGGCCGTCAGCGGAGTCCTTTACTTCGTAGCCCAGAGAATTTATTTTAACGCGCAATTCGTCGGACTTTTTGAAGTCCTTTTTCTGGCGCGCCTCTTCGCGCTCTTGGGCTAATTTTTTCACTGCTTCTGAAATTTTTTCTTCTTTTAAATCGGCAAAACCGAGCCCAAGCACTTTATCAAAATCCAAAATAGTCACCTTTTTGTCGGCCTTGGAAATTTTTTCGTCCTTTATCAGTTCCCAAAGCACCGTGAGGGCCCGGGGGGTATCCAAATCGTCGAAAAGATAGCTCTGAAATTTAGCCCGGTACTCCGCGCGTACTTTCCCTCCGCCGGCCGGCGGATTCTCACCTAGAGCCAAATAAAGCCCCTGGAGTCGTTTTAGGGCCGCCTCCGCGCCCTCTAGGGCCTCCATATTCAGATTGACCTTTGTTCTATAGCTTGCCATCAGAAGCCAAAAACGGTAAGTCAGGGGACTGATACCTTTCCCAATGAGGTCCGAGAGTTTAAAAAAGTTACCGGCAGATTTTGCCATTCGTGCCCCTCTTATATCTACAAACTCACTATGCATCCAGAATTTAACAAATGGTTTTTTCCCCGTTGCACTCTCGGATTGAGCAATCTCATTTGTGTGATGCGTGGGAATCAGATCAATTCCTCCAGTATGAATATCAAACTGTTCACCTAAAAACTTTATACCCATGGCGGAGCACTCAATGTGCCAACCCGGAAATCCTTTACCCCAAAGGGACTCGAAGCCGATATTTGGGTTGAATTTCCAGAGGGCGAAATCTTTTGGATTTTTTTTCTCCGGATTTTCTAGAACTCGCGCCTGCCCCTCGTCGATATCTCTTTTTCCTCCCCAAAGAACCCCGTAGTCCGGCATTTTGGAAGTTTCAAAATAGATTCCATCGCTAGTCCTGTATGTATAATCTTTCTTTTCGAGTTTCTTAAGTAATTCGATATCTTCTTTTACATAATCACTGGCAAAATATGGACCCTCCGGCATTTTAATATTTATTTTTTTTATATCCCCCTTAAACTTTTCCGTATAAAATTCAGCAAGTTCTCGCATGTTTTTTAAATTTAATTCTTTACCTTCGCGCAAAAGCCCCTTGGTCATTTTGTCCTCTCCGGAATCCGCATCGCTTGAAAGATGACCGATGTCCGTTATATTCATTACTTGTTTTACTTTATAACCCAAGTACTCAAGAGTCCTTCTAAGGACGTCAGCAAAAACATAAGACCTTAAATTGCCAATATGAACATAGTCATACACTGTGGGCCCGCAGGTATACATGCGGACTTCATTTGGTTGAATAGGAGCAAATTCTTCCTTCTCGCGTGAGAGAGTGTTAAAAAGCAGTAGTTTGCCGGAATTCATGTCGGTAAATTGAAATTAGAGTGTAAAGCAAACTGATAGCCAGCGGCCCGACCAAGATGCCGACCGGACCGGCGAGAGCTATGCCGCCTAAAACGGCGAAGAGAATAAGGAGGGGAGGAATATGCGTTTTCCCGCCGATGATAAAGGGGCTCAAGACATTGTCGATCATTCCGACGGCCAACGCCGACCAGGCCAAAAGACCCACTGCCTGAGCGGTTTGTCCCGAAATTATAAGAAAAATAATTGCCGGCACGGAAACGAAAGCCGTGCCGAAGGTCGGCAGGAGAGAAAATACTGCCGCGACCATACCCCAAAGTGCGCCATTGGGGACTCCAAAAAGCCAAAGCCCTACACCCATTAAGACCCCCTGAATCAAAGCGACAAAAAGGTTTCCCAAGATTACACCTCGCACCGCCTCCCTTAGGCGATGAATAATTTTTTCATCATCAGCATCCGAGAGTGGGCTTAAAATTACCACGGCCTTTCGCCAACGGTCGCCGTCCTTGAGAATGTAAAACATTATAAGTAGCATCAATAAAAACGAAAAGAAAGCAGAAATAGTGGTTTTGAAAATATTTGAAATGTTGCCCGATAGATAGGAAATAAATTCCGCCACCCTCTCGTGCACATCGAAAACCAGATCTTGCGGTAGCAATTGCTTTACCGCATTATCAACTTTATCTAAGAATGGTTTGGCGCTGTCTTGGCTCACTACCGCATGATAAACGCTCTCGCTCTGGTTGAAAATAAGCACCGATAATCCCAGAAGCGGTCCCAAGAGGATAACAGTGAAGCAGATGACTGTGAGCAAGGAGGCGAGGGAACGCGGCAGGCCTCGCTTATGAAGCCACTCATAGAGTGGTGCGATGATTATCGAAAATGAAATGCCAAGGATGAGCACAACCCAAAACGGCTTGAACAGGAGAAACGCAAAAATCAGGGTAGCAAATAAGAGCCCAAAGAAGAAATATCTTTCAATAATTTTCGTCTGCATGTCTTGCATTATAACAAAATTCAAGCTAATATGGAACCCATGGAATTTGCGGTCATACAAACAGGCGGCAAGCAATACAAGGTCTCCAAGGGGACCGTTGTTTCTATTGAAAAACTTTCCGGCGAGCATAAAACAGGAGATAAAGTATCCTTTGACAAGGTCCTATTGGTTGACGACGGCAAGGATACCACCATCGGCACGCCCTATATCACTGGAGCTAAAGTTGATGCTGAAATTTTAGAAATCGGCCGCGCTCGCAAAATACTAGTTGTAAAATATAAGCAAAAGTCCCGCTACCTGCGCCGCAACGGCCACCGTCAGCCATTCTTTAAGGTAAAAATTACTGGAATAAAATAGTTATTGTCAATTCTTTAACGTTGACCTAGGGCCTCTCTTATTTTTCTTATTAGGTTTTCTCTTTCTGGCTGCGCTAGTTTTGGTAAAATTTTTTTCGCGGCAGATACGATTAGAATACGGATTCTTGTTTGCGTGTTTGTCCCTTCTGGTATCGCAAGACCCACCCTGTTCATTATTTGTAATACATAAAGTAGTTCATGTCCATGCTCCACTGCCAGAATAAATGCAGCGCGTTCCGAAGGCGTCAAAAGACCTTTTGGAAACCCTTTTAATAAAACTGACTCTTTTTTAAGCAATTCGACTGTTGCCAGTATAGAGTCACGCTTCCTGTTTCGATTACCACCAGGGGGATTAATAGTTTCGTTGGACATATTGTTATCGTAACATTTACTGTCTATTTTTTAGGGCGTTCTTGAGGGTTTCGTTGTCGGAGTATTCGAGCTCGGTGCCGGTGGAAAGGCCACGGCCGAGGGAAGAGATTTTGGTGCCAAGGTCCTTTAGTTCACTCCGGATGTAGTGATCAGTGTGGTCGCCCTGGGGCGAAAGCGAGAAGGCAAGTATGATTTCTTTCAATTCCTTACTATTTCCAATTTTTTTCTTTAACTCCTCAATTCGCACTCGGCTCTTGGTAGTTTTCTCTACTATCGGCACAAGTCCTCCCAAGATGAAGTATTTACCATGATAAACATGGCTCTTTTTCACACTTTCCAAATCCGAATCCTTTTCCACCACCATTAGTATTGAAGAGTCAGCGCTTGCATTCGAGCATATTTCGCAAACTTTTTCCTTCTTGTTATTTAAAATAAAAAATCTATAACACTCCTTGCACTGCGCGGTTTCTTTCTTTAAATCCGCAATTAGTTTAGCTATATTTTCTGTGTATCCATTATTCCGTGACATCAGGAAATACACGAAGCGCCGGGCTTGTCTCTCGCCGATGCCGGGGAATTCCTTAAAAATTTCCGCTAGCTTATCTATAGAGTCCACACCTGTATTCTATCTAAAATTCATCTAAATCACCACTTATTTTTGACTGGGCAAATTCACTCATACTGCTTTTCTCCAGCGTTAAGAAGGTGGTGCTTTTCTGGTCAAAAAAGAGCTCAATTTTTCCGGTTGGGCCATTGCGATGTTTTTCGATTAAAATTTCCGCAATGTTCGTTTTTTCCGATTCCTCCTTGCCCTTATCATCCCGATGAATAAACATGACCACATCCGCATCTTGTTCGATGGAGCCGGAGTCGCGCAGGTCGGAAAGGCGGGGCTTGCCACCGCGAGATTCTACGGCACGAGAGAGCTGGGAGAGCGCCAGGACCGGCACATCAAGCTCTTTGGCGAGCGACTTTAAGGAGCGGGAAATTTCCGTCACCTGATTCACCATAGAGTCATAGTTCTTACTAGTTGTCATGAGCTGGAGATAATCCACCACGATGAGGTCCAGGCCCTTTTCCGCCTTCAGTCGTCGGGAAAGCGCTTTCATGCGGACGATAGAATTGCCGGGTTGATCATCAATATAAATTTTTGCCTTAGCTAATTTATCTAGGGAGTCGCGCAGATGCGAGAATTCTCGATCCGAAGACAGGCGGCCAGTGCGCAAGTTCCAAGCATTTACCCGCGACTCTGCCGAGAGCATGCGGTCCACCAGTTGCTGGGAAGACATCTCCAGAGAAAAAACAACCACTGATTTTTCGTGGATTGTCGCCGTCATGCGGGCGATATCGAGCGCGAGCGTCGTTTTACCCATCGAGGGCCGCGCGGCAAGAATAATGAGATCGGCTTTTTGCAGTCCGGAGAGAGTATTGTCGAGATCCTTGAATCCGGTAGGCAGTCCGCGGAGCATACCTTTATTTTCATGTAATTTTTCCAGCCGCTCATACGCTTCCGGTAGGGCGTCTTTCAAACTAGTGTATTTTTGATTTTTTGGACTAGAAACAACGCTGAAGACCTTTTTTTCGGCCATATCCAGAATATCATCTAAATGATCATCGCCTTCTTCAAATGCAAGTTCCGACACATAGTCCGCTGCTTCAATCAAACTCCGGAGAACATATTTTTTTTGCACTATTTCCGCATAATGCTTGGCGTTGGTGCTGGAGGGGACTGTGCTCAGCATTTCCGCCATATACTGGTTGCCGCCGACCTGCTCCAGTAGTTTTTTCTCTGCGAGTTTGGTGGAGAGGGAGAGCATATCGATCGGTTCATTCTTGCGCGAGAGCTCCAGCATCGACTGAAAGATAATTTTATGCTTTTCGGCGTAGAAAGAATCGGGAGAGATAACATCCTCGACTTCGTGCATCGCATCCTTCCGGAGCATAATCGAGCCCAATACGGCCTGCTCCGAAGGAATGCTCTGCGGCGGAATGCGCAAGTTTGCCGTCTTTTTTACCATAAGTCCATTCTAGAGACCATTATTAAAAATGTCAAAACAAAAAGGTGGTAAGTATGTTATTAAAATGTGGAGAATTGTGATAAAATGAATGCCATGAAAAAGGTTGTATTATCTGGTATTCAGGCCTCCGGCAAGCCCCATATTGGCAACTATTTCGGCGCTTTAAGGCAGTTCGTGGAGCTCCAGAACACCCACGAGTGTTTTTTTATGATTGCGGATTATCACGCTCTTCACACCTTAAAGAACCCGGTGCAACTCAGGGAAAATATTATCGCAGTGCTTCTGGACTTTCTCGCTATCGGTCTCGATCCAAAGAAGGTAGTTCTTTTCAAGCAGTCCGATATTTCCGAACACACCGAGCTTACCTGGATTTTTGATAATTTACTCACCATGCCATACCTCATGCGCGCGCATGCATTTAAGGATGCCGAGGCAAAAAATAAAGATGTTAATGTGGGCACTTTTAACTACCCGGTCCTGCAGGCGGCAGACATTTTGCTCTACAGTCCAGACGTAGTGCCTGTGGGCGCCGATCAAAAACAGCATATCGAAATTAGCCGGGATATTGCCGAGAAGTTTAACAATGCCTATGGCGAGACCTTTAGAATTCCAGACGCGCTTATCCTGAAGGATGCTGGCGTAGTGCCGGGCACCGATGGCCGGAAGATGAGCAAAAGCTACAGCAATACCATTCCGCTTTTTGCCGAACATGAAGAAATAAAAAAGTGTGTAATGTCGATTGTTACGGACTCGGGAGAGGGAATACCGGCGAACGTTTACGCGATACACAAACTCGTGCGGCCGGAGGTGGAACTCAAGAAAATTTATGCGGAGAAAACAGGCAAGTATAAAGAACTGAAGGAATTATTGGTTGAAGACTTGGAGAAATTCATCGCCCCGCTTCGTGAGCGCAGAAAACAATTTGAAAGAGATATTCCCGGAGCGCTGGCAATATTGAAGGAAGGAGGCGTGAAGGCAAAAGCTGTTGCCGGCAAGAAAATGGCCGAAATCAGGCAAAAGGTAGGTGTGGATATCTATTAGCTTGCGAAATTTAATAATTTTGCTATACTAAGCAAGCAATGAAAAGATCAACATTATCAATGTCATATTGGTTTAGCGGCAAGAACCCTCTTGTGCGCTATTTAGTTGATTTCTCTTAAACTCAAAACAACAGGAATCCACCAACGAGCGCACATAGAGTGCGTTCTTTTCGTTCTTTGGAGGTTATCGTGGGTTCAGGAAAATCGTTACCGACTGCACAGCCGCAACCTACTAAGCCGCAGCCAAATCATCCTGGCGAACGGCAAGTACCAACCAATCCGCCGAGAGAGTCTCGGCCGCTTGGCTGGAACTGATCGAGTTTGGGGGCGTCGCGTGTTAACCACACACGCGGCGCTACCAAATATTATTAAACAAGTGTCTACGATAAACAGTATATACTATTTTTAGTATACAAAGTGATTTATGAAAAAATTAGGAATAATTGGAGGATTAGGACCGGAGACAACTTCTGAATTCTACTTGGAAGTAATTTTCGGCTGCCAAAAAATAAATCCATTAAATAGGCCAGAAATACTTATTGAGAGCGTGCCTATGGATTTAGAAATGGAAAAACAAGCAATTGTCGAAGGGATAGGTGAGGAAAAATACTTGCCCATACTCACTGGTGCTGCCCGGAAATTAGAGCTCTCGGGAGCAGGGTTTTTGGTGATGCCTTGCAACTCCTTACATGCTTTTATTGAGGAAATCCGCGGGTCAGTAAAAATTCCGGTATTGAGTATTGTTGAGGAAACCACAAAATTTCTGCAAGTTCGCAAGATAGAATCCGTTGGATTGATTTCTACTGTAATTACCAAACGTCGCAGATTATACGAAAATGCCTTCAAAATAGCTGGAATAAAAACAATTTTGCCAAACGAGTTAGAGCAAGCAAAAATAGGAAAAATAATTCATAACCTTGTAATTAACCGGCAAGGCAACAAAGAGCGCGAGGAGCTAGTGAAAATAATAGAAAAATTTAAGTTACACGACATTCACGATGTAGTGCTAGCCTGCACAGATCTACAATTATTAATTCCTGAACATAATGAAGTTAAAATTCACGACACCATGAAAATTCTAGCTAATGCGACAATTGAGAAGATTTTAGAAAAATAAATATGAATACTCAAAATAAATTTAATAAATTCTGGTATTACACGAAATGTGCCGCTTTTGCGCTGCTTTGTTGATTTCTTCTCAAAATGCAAGGAATCCATAAAGGGGCGCAAGTGCGCCTCTTTTAGTTCTTTACAACCAACAAATACGCCACTTGGAGGGTTTATGCGGAAACCTCTCGGTGCTTTAGCTTTTACTGGCGTATTTGACTTAAGTATTCGATAGGTTTCCCCACGAGCCCTCCAATTCCGGAGGGCTCGCTCGTAGGGGGTGTAATATGAAAGCGTTAATTTTCCACGCGGATCGTTTCGGCTTTACGATTGACGAAAATATAGTCAATGAAACCGGAGAAGGTCCGCCAAGAGGACTTCCGGGCGCTACGGTAGAGGAGTGTCTAGTTGTTCTTTTCCATGTTGAAGAGAATGACGGTCCCAAGCAAGCCCGACAGCTCTGCAAGGATATTCGTCGGGTTGCAAACAAAGTGGGCACAAACCGACTCATGGTGACTGCTTTTGGTCATCTCTCAAACAGTTACGCTCCGTGGGGTGTAGCTGAAGGAACTGCTCGGCTCGTTGTGGAAACCTGTCGGGAATGGGAGAGCTATGAAGTTTTTTCCACGCCCTTCGGAGTGGACGGCAAAACTCTGGTATTGCATGCCAAGAGTCACAAAGATGCGGTCAAGTTTAGAAGTTACTCTTGAACCGCAATCGCGTTTGGGGGCGGCGGGTGTTGAACCACTCGTCGCCTACCAAACTTTTTAATTTATGCTAGAATACTCTTATCATGCCTTCCGGAAACCACGTTAACTTAAACCCTTACCCCTTAAAGCTTTACGGTAGTCCGAGCGGGAATAATCAGGATCTCGCGCTCAAGGTTGCCAAATTGTTGAAAAATAAACTTGCCCCCAGTGTCTTTAAAGTTTTCAAAGATGGCAGTTTTTTGGTGCATCATACGGAATCTGTTCGGGACCGAGATGTCTATATTATTATTCAACCGCGCTTTGGCAGCAAAGAAAACCTCTCCTTCGATTTAGATGAATGTGAGTCGCTCATTTTGGCTCTGCGTCAGGGGGAACCATCGCGGGTGACGGTGGTCATGCCGTGCCTGCCATATGCCAGACAAGATAAATCATCTAACCATCGCGAGCCGGTACTTTCGCAAAAAGTTCCGATGCGGCTCCAGATGGCCGGAGCGCATCGGCTGGTTGTTCTTAAACTGCACAATCCATCGAGTTACAACGCGCATCCGCTGACCATACCGATGGTGGATGTAAATACTGACACATTATTACTGAATCATATTCGCTCCAAAAAATTTGACTTGAGTAAATTTAAAGTTGTAGCACCGGATCTGGGTGCGGCGCCTTCCGTCCGAAAATTATCTCAGCAATTGGGTATTCCGGAGAATATCGTGATGATAAACAAGTTCCGTGACCCAAAAACTACAAACCAAAGCGAAGTCATGGAAGTCATCGGTGACATTAAGGGCTATAACGCAATCATGCCGGATGACATCGCGGACACGTGCGGTACGGCGATCAAAGCCCTGCAAACTTTGAAGGAAAACGGCGCAAAGGATGTATATTTTGCCGCCACCCATGCCGTTCTCTCCGATGACGCGGTGGAGAATTTAAATAAGGCGGACTTTACTGGAATTTGGTTCACCGATTCTTGTTTATCAAATGAGAACCGCAAAAAAATTAAGAAGTTAGATGTTATTTCAACGTCAAAATTAATTGCCCAAGTTGTCGATAATCTCCACAACGGCAAATCGGTCACCCAACTCTGGCACAACGGACAATAATTTATTGTATGAAGAATAGAGTTTATATTAAGGATCTCAAAGATCATGTAGGCCAAGAGGCAATTATCGCCGGGTGGGTGGATGTGCGGCGGGACCAGGGCAAGATGGTCTTTTTCGATATGCGCGATATGACCGGTAAGGTCCAATGCGTAGTTTTACCTAAGTCCACGGCGATGGAAATTGCCGGGAAAATTCGTCCAGAATGGGTTCTAAAAATAACGGGCAATGTGAACAAGCGTCCGGATAAAAATATCAACGCCGGGGTTTTAAATGGCGACATTGAGCTTGAAGTAACGGGGATTGAAATTTTGAATAAGGCAGAGACACCACCGTTTGAGATAAACGAAAATACCATTGCGGTGAATGAAGATGTGCGGATGAAATATAAATATTTGGATCTGCGAACGGAAAGAATGCAGAAAAATATCCGCATGCGACACAAAGCTATTAAACTTATACGGGATTTTTTGGATAAAGAGGGATTTATAGAAGTGGAAACTCCGATTCTTACCAAATCCACGCCTGAAGGTGCCCGTGATTACGTGGTGCCTTCTCGTATCTGGCAGGGAATGTTTTATGCTCTACCGCAAGCCCCCCAGCAATATAAACAGCTCTTAATGACCGGTGGAGTGGAAAAATATTTCCAAATTGCCAAATGCATGCGGGATGAAGACACGCGAGGAGATAGGCAGCCGGAATTCACCCAGCTTGATCTTGAAATGAGCTTTGTAAAACGAGAAGACGTAATGGAGTTAAATGAACGTCTCTTGGTGGAAATTGTGAAAACTCTCTACCCGGAAAAAAAAATACAGGAGCTTCCGTTCCCGCGTCTGTCATACGAAGAAGCAGTGAAAAAATACGACACCGACCGACCGGATTTACGGAAAGGCAAAAAAAATAACGACCTATTGGCATTCTGCTGGGTGGTGGACTTTCCTTTTTTTGAAAAAACCAATAAGTCCGATAATCCGCAAGCGGAGGGGGAGTGGACTTTTACCCATAATCCATTTTCCAGGCCACAAGAGAAAAATATAGCCGATCTTCTTGCAAAGAAAAATGTTGCCAATATTCTCACTGATCAATATGATGTTGTCCTGAATGGCTCCGAGATTGGCGGTGGAAGCATCCGCAATCACGAACCTGAGGCCCTAAGAAAAGTTTTCGAAATCTTAGGCCACAAAACAGAGGATATCGAAAAAAATTTCGGCCACATGTTGCACGCCTTCAGGTCTGGCACGCCACCGCATGGAGGGATTGCCTGGGGGCTCGACAGAATTTTAATGATTTTACAGGACGAACCCTCTATCCGCGAAGTTATCGCGTTCCCTAAAACAGGCGAAGGCCGCGACCTCATGATGGGTGCCCCGACCGAAATTTCTGACAAACAACTGAAGGAATTGGGTATTAAACTTAGCAAGTAAATAATTATCCGCCAAAGGACGGACGGGCGTAATGAATTATATAACTGGCACAGTAGTGAAAGGGGACGGATATGGGAGAAAGTTGGGATTCCCTACGGTTAATGTAATTGCGGAGGAAACTCCTCCGTATGGAGTGTATGCAGGTACAGCTACTTTGGAAAATAAGATTTACCGCGCCGGGATTTTAATAAATCCCAAAATAAGAGATAAGTGTAAAGTGGAAGCACACTTGATTGGCTATAATGGCGATGCCTATGGTAAAATGGTTACGCTGGAGTTAAAGAAATTTCTGCGGGAATATAAAAAATTTGATACCGAGAGAGAATTGATTATTCAAATTAAAAAAGATTTAGAACAATGCTAAGAAATTATACCGGACCAATTTTTATTATCATTGCCGCGACGCTCTGGGCTTTTGACGGGCTCATTCGTCAGCATCTCTACACACTGCCGCCGCTTATAATTATTTTTCTCGAACACTTGATTGGTCTCGCAATACTTACGCCGTTCGTTTGGAAAAATCTTCGCGGCAATAATTTTACGAAAAAGGATTATGGGCTTTTAATTCTGATTGCGATTCTCTCCGGCCTCTTGGGCACGCTCTGGTTCACTGCAGCGCTAGGAAAAGTCCACTTCATCACCCTCTCCGTGGTATTTCTGCTTCAAAAACTCCAGCCGATTTTTGCGATAACCTCGGCCACGATATTCTTAAAAGAGCGCTTTGAAAGGGGCTACATAATCTGGGCCATACTCGCTTTAATCTCCGCATATTTTGTTACTTTCAAAAACGGCGTTGTGAATTTAGAAACAGGCGAGGGCACGGCCATAGCGGCCCTCTATGCCCTCGGCGCCGCATTCGCCTGGGGCACATCCACTACCTTCTCCAAAATGCTTTTAGGCCGAGTTTCAGCCAAAGTAAGTACCTTCTATCGCTTTTTATTCACCGTCATCATTGCGCTTCCGGTAGTATTTCTGTTCGGCTATGGCCCGAGCCTTACAGCGCCTACGGGCACACAGTTCGCCTGGCTCGCGTTAATCGCTGTCTCCACCGGCATGGTAGCCCTCCTTATTTACTATAAAGGCCTAGCCCGTACTCCAGTTCACATTTCCACAATTCTTGAGCTCACGTTCCCATTTATTGCAATCATCCTAGACATGCTGGTAAATGACGTTACACTCTCCGTCACTCAATGGCTCGCGGCACTACTACTTGTGTTTAGTATTTACAGAATATCTAGGCTACGCGAGGGCTCGTTGTAAACTCTTTCTTGGCATGCTTTTTATAAAGCAATCTATCTCCGCATGCTTGCGGAGCGAACCTGCTCGACCCGTCGGCCTGCGCAAGACTTTCTAAAAAGTACGCCTGCGACGAGTTTTTGGTATAATAGAGCTATGAACGACTTATTAAAGAAAAAGTGCGTGCCGTGCGAAGGGGGAGCGATGCCTCTAACGAAAGAAGAGGCCTTCAAATATCTGGCCGATGTGCCGGGCTGGAACATAACCGATGACTTCAAAATGATTTTCAAGCAATATAAATTCAAGGATTTCATAGGCGCGATAAACTTTGTAGAGCGGGTGGCCGACGTTGCTAATATGGAAGACCATCATCCCGATATTCATATCAATTACAATAAAGTAACTTTAGAACTCTGGACTCACGCCATTGGCGGCCTCTCGGAAAACGACTTCATCGTCGCCGCGAAAGTGGATGCGATGAAATAAATTTTATCGTATACGATAACTACGTAGTTTAGTATGTAATTTACTATAACTCTCTTTACTTTATCCAAGTAAAGTACTTTAGTTTAATAAAGTGACAAGGAATTAGAGTTGGTCTTAGGTAAAAATTAAGAGGCGGGGAGTTCTTTCGAACCCGCACCGCCTCTCTACACCTCCTTTGTTGTGCGTTGGCCAGACGCGATGCTTAGATGTCGCCGATCGGATCGCACATGTTGCATTTTTGGCATCCGAAAAGCGCAGCCAAGCCATTTTTCTGATGGCACATCTTGGCATACTGCAAAACTTGCGCGAACTCCTCGTAGTCCGGGTTAGGTCCGTCTTGGAAGGACGGAATGTCGTCGTAATACCTCCGTGCTATTGGAGAAACGATGACACCTCTCGAAGTGATTTCCTGCACCCCTTGGAGTGTCGTCTCCAAAGGTTCGGTACCGAAAACCATACACGAGGAAACATTGCCTTTACCAAGCAAAGCAATGCTCGCCTCAAATGCGCGATAGTAATCGTCTAGGGCATAGAACAAGTGCTTCCCTGGAATAATTACTTTGCGCATCGTCGGATCCCAGGTTTCCATGTTCATCGTCAGCGACGACACGCCGACGTCCGCCAACCGCTTTATCCACGTCAAGTCTTTCGGTGGTGTGGACTCAACGGTAATCGGAAGATTAGGAAACTTTGCGCGGACGACATCAACGATCGGCACGTAGTTTTTGATGCCTCCGGACTGGTCGAACATCATCCCTCCGTTTAGGATGAGGCCATGGTAGGAGTTTCCGGGCAGCGCGAGTTCGAGAGCGCCCACGATGAGCTCCGGTTTTTTCAGCAACAAATCAGAACTTTGCAGCGACTGATTCATAGAGCAAAACACACATGCTGTTTTCGTCGAGAACAGCACGCATTGCTCATATACTGAAGTGACCAGGAACTTGCCGTGAGCATTCAACACTTGCGAGATCGGATAGTTTCCGACTTTTGTATCATACCAACCCGGTGTCGGCATAATATCGGCGTGGCATACCATCTTGCCATCTATCCACACTTCGTCGTTCTGAAGTTTGGCTGGCGTGATTCTGGAGGTGTAGCGTGGCACTTTGACGTTGATGCGAGACTGTCCAGCCATGAGGACAAGCTCGATGCCCGTGCTTGGTCCGGCTCTCCGCATGCCGGCGTGTTGCCAGTTGTCCACCCTCATGCCGTTGCACAAGAGGAACAACTTGATCCAGTAGAGTTTTTGAGCGTCGCTCAAAAACTTCGCGACCTTTTCAGTGATTCGCATTATCACTTCCTTCACATAAGCCTTGGCGGAAAATAGTATCTGCTGGTGACATCCTCTCTTGAGGCGCCACAGTAAATACAGCCTTTCGAGTCTTCCCATTCGTGCTGCCTCGTCGGCGACTTGTAGCAGTCGGTGAGCAACCACTGAATGAACTTGCCTAGTTTTTTGAACATTCGCTTACCTTTCTTGTCGAAGAACAATTCCCATGCGTTGGCCAGACGCGATATTCGGCCTTCTAGTGCCCGTCTTTGGGCCAGTCGCCGTAAGGTCCCAGCTGTTTTCTTTGTTGCTCCAGGCGAATCCGTCTGATCCTTTCTGTCCGGAGCATCTGTGAAGCAATTGCGCTCCAGCAATGGCCGTGATCTCTGATTGGTTCCAGTATCTCCGCGATTTCACGGCGCGAGAGAAAATAATCCTGATGGTCCTCGTCGTGCATGTACCCCTCTCAAAGAACAAATAAGTTGTGCGTCCCATACGCAAAACCCCTTCCCGTCAGGGAAGGGGTTAGGTTCGAAAAAATAAATTACCAAGCAAAATTAAGCCGAACGCAACCCTTTCCCAAACGAGGAAGGGTTATGATGCAAAGAGGACTTACTAATTCTACTTAAAATTAATCGGTAGCCGCCGAGAGAACCGCCAAGCCACTTGGCAATGCGGGCGATTGTTTTTGAAGAAAGTCCGGTGCGTTCCGTAATGAAATTGTATTGCATATCCGAAGAAAGCAGGGAAGCGGCCTCCAGACGGTTGGCGAATTCTTTGATTTCGGCCGGGGTCATCAAGTCACGAAGAAATCTCTTAGCTTCATCCTCGTCCTTGAGCGCCAAAATGCCGGCGACAAGTTGCTTGTTTGCCTTTGAATCCCAGACGATATCAGATCCAATGTTTTGGACCAATTCAACCATTCTTATTTCAGTTTTATCATTCGCACCTCTCATATTGGTCACTTTACCAAAGTAAAGTACTTTAGTCAAGTAAAGTAGAAAGGAAGGTGTGGATAACCCCGAAGCAATCCGACCGGGGTCGGATGGTACGGGGCAGGGTTTTTTTTTTAATCTAAATCTGTCAGGAATTTCTCAATTATTTTTTTATCTCGTTTCAGCCACAAAATGTTGCCCTCCAGGCGCTCGAGGACTTGCGCGATGGCGCGCGAGGCACCAGGGGCAGGATGGGTTTTGAAAAATTTCTTGAACTGGCGAAAATGTTTTTCTTCCGCGCTTCCACTTATCGCTTTCACCAGGCGTGCCAACATGTGCCCGCCGTCGCCGTAGCGAGCTACCAGCATTTTCCAATTGTTTTTTATAAATTGAAGCCAAATATCCCGCCCGGCTGGATTCCCGCCCACCGAGGAAATGATTCCGCCCAAATCTTGCGGCCGCACTTCTTTACTCACTGCAAATCGACAGGCCCGCGCAAGAATTTTCGGATCCTTGAAATATCCCAAGGCGCCACCTATCCGATTTTTCTCCTCATGCAATGTTTCTTTTTTGTACTTTTTTATCATAATTCCATATTCTTTTGCTCCGCCAGAAGCCGTAACTAGGGCATAAATACTAGAACGAATGTCAGGGGATATATGCTTGCCTAGAAGTGATGCCTTCCATTTATTTTTGGCTTCTTTTATTATTTCTTGATTTCCAGCAAGTTCGGCACGGGTAATGACGAGAGGGCGCAGGAGTGTATTTGCATGCGCCTCTCCGACTTTCTTATTCCAACCTAGATCCTTTGCAATGGGAGAGAAAATTTCACGTATGAATTTTTGCAAATATTCATTCTTAGGCAGGAGCTGTTCCAGTCGGGCTAGGCCGGAGGCAAGTTCGACCCAGACGGTATAGTCGGTTTCATCTTTGTAAGCCGACAAAAACTCCAAGGCATCGGTTGTTGGGATTATGCCGGCTTCCGCCAGCGCAAAAAGGTCGCGAATGATTCCTAGCCGATCGCTTGTCCCTAACGTTTTATCTTGAACCGGCCGGTAAAGTTTTTCCAGTAGCTCCTTAGAATACGCAGTCCGGAAAAATCCGGTCTCGCCGAAATTTACTTTATTTTTTTTAAAATTTATCGGGACATCCCATTTAGTTTTATCTTTTTCTTTTTTTGCCGACACTGGGCTTGCAAAAAATCTTTTTTGAGAAAAGTTTATTTTTCCGCCGATTTTTCTAGCGCTGATTACCGGATAACCGGGTTTAGAGGTCCAATTTTGCATCATTTTGCTCACCGGCTTGCCGGAAACCTTCTCAAATGCCTGCCAGAGATGGATCGTTTCGGTATTTTTGTAACTGTGTTTTTTAAGATAATATCGGAGACCTTCCCGGAAATCCCGCTCTCCTAAATAACCTGCCAGCATGCGAATAATCGAAGCGCCTTTAGAATACGAAACTTCATCAAAAATTTCTCCAATTTCACTCGGATGATGGACTTCCACTTCAATCGGATGCGTGCTTCGCAGAGAATCCAGGCGAAGCGCAATGCCCAAGTCATTGTTAGCAAATTGCGTCCAGATATCCCACTTCGGAAACATTTTATCCACGGCTAAATATTCAATATAGGAGGCGAAACCCTCGTTTAACCACAAATGCGTCCACCATTCCATAGTCACTAAATTACCGAACCACTGATGCGCTATTTCGTGCGCGATAACTAGCGCTACCCACTGCTTGTTTTGCATCGAAGAGTGTTTTGGGTCAACCAAAAGTGCACTTTCGCGATAAGTAATGGCGCCCCAATTCTCCATCGCCCCAGACTGAAAGTCCGGTATGGCCACCATGTCGAGCGTATTGAGCGGATATGGAATATCAAAGTACTTTTCGTAGAATTCGAGCGTTTGCACGGCGCACCAGAGAGCAAATTCTGCCTGGTGCACTTTTCCGGGCGTAGTATAAACCCGCACCAGGACACCGTTTCGCGTTTTCTTTTCTAAAAACTCGAAATCACCAATGATAAAAGCGAGGAGATATGTTGACATCTTCGGCGTAGGAGAGAATTTAATAACCTCAAATCCCGCCTCGTGCTTGGCAATGTAGACAGGCAAAGTATTAGAGATTACGGTTTTACCTTTAGATGCAATAATCGATACATGAAAAATTGCCTTATGAGCTGGCTCGTCGAAACATGGAAAGGCGCGCCGTGCATCCGTCGCTTCGAACTGGGTGGTGGCTATATGATGCGCCTTGCCTTCGAAGATATAGGAACTCTTGTAAAAGCCGCGCATTTTATCGTTGATTACCCCTTTGAAAACCAAAGTAAGTCGATTTTTTCCTGCCGGAATGAATTCTGGAAATGTAAATATGGCGGTTTCTTGTTTTTTATTATAAGACACTCGGCCGAACACTTTGCCTACGCGAACTGTTCCTATATCCAGCTCTTTCGCGTGCAAAGTAATAATTTTAGTCCGCCGAGAGAGATTAAGAGTAATGGTTTCGATTCCTTCGAAAGTAAAATTCTCCAAGTCGGGACGAAGTTCCATTTTGTACTCAAGGGGTATTATATCCTTGCTTAACCTTACTTTTTTCATAAAGTCATGTTAGCATATAGCCATGGAAACCCAAAATTTACAGAGTTATACGATTAAAACCAGTGCCTTCGAGGGACCCTTCGGAGTCCTTTTGGACTTGATAGAAAAGCGAAAACTTTTTATCAATGATTTATCGCTCGCCCAGGTGACAGAGGACTATCTGCAATATGTGACGGAACTGCAAAAATCCAGCAAATCCGAGGCGTCCAATTTTATCGTGGTAGCGGCTACTCTTATTTTGATTAAATCAAAATCGTTATTGCCGGACCTTTCCCTAACCGATGAAGAGGAAGGGGATATAAAGAGTTTGGAGGAGCGTCTGCGACTCTATGAACTTTTCACCAAACTTGGCATCAATATAAAGAGCAAGTTTGGAAAGAAAATGATTTTTCCCGAAGGCGAAAGAAAAAATAGCGTATTGGTGTTTTTGCCGGACGAGCAAATTACCAAGGAATCTATGATGACTTTCGCCGAAAATGTCTTGGGCCGAATACCGAGAAAAACTCTGCTACCCGAAGTAGAAGTCAAGAAGGTAGTCAGTGTCGAAGAAATGATCGATAAATTAACCGAGAGAATTCAGGGGGCTATTAGGATGAGCTTTCGAGATTTTTCAGGTAAAGCGAGCAATCGTGAAGAAAAGATAAATGTTATCGTGGCTTTTCTTGCAATGCTTGAGCTTGTGCGGCAAGGAATATTAAATGCAATGCAGAATGAAAATAATGGAGAAATAATGATGGAAAAAAATCAATGAATCTAGAATCAAAAATTGAAGCCATACTGTTTTGGCGCGGCGAGCCGATGTCCCGGAAAAAACTCGCGGAAATTTTGTCCGCCCAAGGCGGATCCGCCTCCGGAGGAAAAGTGGGACAAACGGAAATAAATGAGGCGATAGAGAAATTAAAAGAAAATTTAAAAGAAAGGGGCATAGTATTGGTTGAAAAGAATAACGACATTACATTAGGCACGGCGCCAGAACTCTCTTCTCTCATTGAAAATCTGCAAAAAGAGGAACTGAATAAAGAACTTTCCAAGGCCTCCCTCGAAACTCTTTCTATCGTGCTATACCGTAACGGTGCCAGCCGAGCGGAGATTGATTATATTCGCGGAGTGAACTCGAGCTTTACTCTTCGTGCTTTGTCGGTGCGCGGATTGGTTGAGAGAATTCCTGACCCCAAAGACCAGAGACGCTTTATTTATAGACCGAGCTTTGACCTCCTATCATTTTTGGGGATTAAATCGGTGGAGGAGTTACCGGAATATATATCGGTGAGCGATTCTATCAAAGTAGCGGCGGAGAATATGAATGATGATGCCGGAGCAAATTAACAATCGACTGCTCCTTTTTATGCTTTTTATTTTTGCCGCAGTAGCAATTTTTTTCTCTGTGGAGAATTTTAAATTATTGGAGCGAGAAAAGTTAGAACAACAACGGATAGAAAATATAAAAACCAAAATAGATAATGCAGCAATCCTGGCAAAAGCGGTGGCAGTGTATGATATCAGTCATAATAAGAAAATTTACGGAAAGAATGACGATGTGGTTATGCCGATTGCCTCGCTTGCCAAGATATTGACGGTGGCTGTCGCGTTAAATAATTATCCTAAAGATGCAGTCATTTCTATACCTTCGGAAGCGATAAATCAATCCGGCGACTTCGGACTTTTAGCGGAAGAGAGATGGAAAGTAGGGGATTTAGCAAAACTCACCTTGCTGACATCCGCCAATGACGGAATATATACTTTAGCTACCGGGGCGGATTTTTTGGAGAAAGTAAATACTAAGGCGCACAAAATTGGCGCGCAAAACGCTGTTTTTTTAAATTCTACTGGGCTGGATATTGACTTAGAGCATGCAGGAGCTTTCGTTTCAGCTTCGGACATTAATACTATAGCTATGTATGCGACTAAATTGTATCCGGAAATTTTCGAAGCAACACGAACACCTGAATTAAACCTGCAATCTGAATCAGGATTTGTGCATAATTTCAAAAATACAAATGTTATCGTGAATAAAATCCCAAATTTAATTTTTTCCAAGACCGGTTTCACGGAATTGGCTGGAGGTAATTTGGTTATCATTTTCAAAAATCAGAGAGGGGAGGAGATTGCGGTAACCATTCTCGGTTCAACTTTCGAGGGCAGATTTGAAGACATGGAAAAGATCGTGAATATGTTGTATAGTTTGTAAGTGTTAACCCCAGATAGCGCCTTAGGCGCTATCTGGGAGTGATAGAGGAAACATGAAGGAAGAAACCAAACAATGTCAAAATTGTAAAAAGGATTTCACTATTGAACCCAATGATTTTGGGTTTTATGAAAAAATCAAGGTTTCGTCACCGACGTTTTGCCCGGATTGCCGGAGGCAGAGGCGCTGGGCGTGGAGAAATAATATGTCACTCTATAATCGTAAATGCGACTTGTGCCAAAAGTCAGTTATTTCGATTTACTCGCTGGACTCCGAGCTCACAGTTTACTGCAATAAGTGCTGGTGGAGCGACAAGTGGGACCCGAAAAGTTATGGAGTTGACTACGATTTCTCCAAACCATTTTTCACACAATATATAGAGCTAGTAAAAAAAATTCCCCACATGGCCATTGTCAATGATGACGGCATAGCCAGCGTGAACTGTGAATATACCCACGACTGGTGGTTCTCGAAGGATTGCTATATGTGCTTTTCGGGATGGTATGTGCAAAACATTATGTATAGTTTTTTCATATTAGCTGGAAAGAATATCATGGATAGTTTTGTCATGAGATCTGCCAGCGAATGGATTTATGAATGCATTCTATGTAGCAAATCATATCAAACAAAGTATTCCGAATTCTGCCTTGCTTGCATCGATTCTTTCTTTCTTTATGATTGTCGTGATTGCTCTAATTGTTTTATGTGTACTGGGCTTCGTGGTAAAAAATTTAATTATAGAAATATGCAACACACAAAGGAGGAATATGAAAAAATATTGAAGGATTATAAATTGGATACATTCTCGGGTATGGAAAAAGCACAAAAGGAATTCAATTCTTTTCTAGAAAAATATCCTAGGCGGTATGCGCAAAATTTTCAGAGTTTAAATTGCAATGGCGACATAGTGTCGACGTCAAAAAATTGTAAATATTGTTTTATCACAAAAGGGTCAGAAAATTGCAGATATAGTGACTTTGCTGGGGATGCTAAAAATCCAGATAAAGATTGCTATGACCTTACCATGTCCGGTGGAGTATCTGAAAGTTATGAATGTGTAGTAGGTGACCATTCTCAACTAAACTTTTTTGCTCTTTTTTCAGTTAAAAGCCAAGATATAAGATATACCCAGCATTGTCATAACTGCAAGCATTGCTTTGGCTGCGCGGGGCTACGTAATGCGAATTATTGTATTTTCAACAAGCAATATACAAAAGAAGAATACAAAAACTTAATACCTAAAATAATTAAACAGATGAACGAAATTCCTTACAAAGATAAAAAAGGTAATATTTACAAATATGGAGAATATTTTCCAATAGAACTTTCTTATTTTGGATACAATGAATCCTGTGCGATGGAACAGTGGTTTCTTACTGAGAAACAAGTTAAACATGAAGGATATAATTGGCAAGAAAATATTCAACGCACTACTGGCAAAGAAACATTATTACCTGAAAATATCCCTGACAATATTAATGATATTAACGACGATATTTTGCATGAAGTGTTGGCCTGTACTAAGTGTAAAAGAAATTACAAAATTGTTTCGAATGAACTTCTTTTTTACCAGAAAATGAAAATTCCAATTCCTAGAAAATGTTTTCATTGTCGTCATGCCGCGCGATTGGCACGCACTAATCCATTCAAACTCTGGCATCGGAATTGCATGTGCGATAAACTCGATCATTCACACGGGAAAGGGAAGTGCGAGGTGGAATTCGAGACAAGTTATGCTCCCGAACGGCCGGAGATAGTGTATTGTGAAAAGTGCTACCAAGGCGAAGTATATTAATGCTATAATTCACAAATGCTGATAAATCTGCTTAAAATTTCTATTCCCACGGCCTTGGCCTTTTTTTTGGGCCTTTTAATTACCCCAGTTGCCACCCATTTTTTCTATAAATACAAAATGTGGAAGAGACATTCTCGCAATGGTAACGGCGTTTCCGAGGCCTTCCAGAAAATACACAACGAGCAGGGGGAGCTCAATACTCCGCGCGTGGGTGGAATTATTATCTGGGTCTCGGTTCTGGTCACTACCGGACTTTTTTATGCCGCAGCCCTTTTCTTACCTGCGCCGAACACGGAGAAAATGAATTTTCTCTCTCGCAATCAAACCCTGATACCGTTTTTCACGCTTTTGATCGGTTCCTTGGTAGGACTCTGGGATGACCTGATTCAAATTTACGGCCACGGCAAATTTTCTCGAGACAGCCACTCTTGGCGGATCTGGAAAGTGACCCTGGTTGCCATTTTATCCTTTTTGATTGGCGCCTGGTTTTTTCTAAAACTCGGCATGGTTGCGATCCACATCCCATTCGGCGGGGAAATATTTCTCGGTGCCGTAATCGTCCCATTTTTTATGCTAGTCGCTCTGGCGATTTTCTCCGGCGGAGTGATTGACGGCATTGACGGGCTCTCCGGCGGAGTTCTGGCTTCCATTTTTGCCGCTTATTCAGTCATCGCTTATTCCTACAATCAAATAGATATTGCCGCTTTTTCTGGAGTCATCGCCGGAGCCCTATTTGCATTTCTTTGGTTCAACATTCCACCCGCGCGCTTCTATATGGGGGAGACGGGTATCATGGGTCTCACTCTTACCTTAGCCGCCATCGCCTTTTTAACCGATTCGGTGTTAATCCTGCCAGTCGTTGCACTGCCTTTGGTTCTAACGTCTGGTTCGGTAATTTTGCAGACCCTCTCGAAAAAATACAGAAAGGGGAAAAGAATTTTTTTACTTGCCCCCTTGCATCACCACCTTGAAGCATCCGGCTGGTCGTCCTATAAAGTAACGATGCGATTCTGGATTCTCTCCGTAATATTTGCCATTGTCGGCATCATTCTGGCGGTTATCAGCAGGTAAAAATGGAAAATGCGCGAGAAGAAAATCGATAAATTTTTCCTGACAATTGTAATACTTTTGGTTTCGGCCGGAGTGGCCATGTTCGTGTCCGCCTCGTTGGGCGTTCTGGCAAAAAATCCAGCTACGTTTCGTTCCGTTTTATTCAGCCAATTAGTGTTGGGACTGGGTTTGGGCATCCCTGGCATGTATCTGGCTTCAAAAATAGATTATAAGATCTGGCGCCGCTATTCCCTCATTATTTTTTTAGTGACGATTCTTTTGACGGCTAGTGTTTTTATTCCATCGTTTGGCTGGAGCCACGGCGGGGCGCAGAGATGGCTCTCGATAGGTCCGGTGTCATTTCAACCGGTTGAGTTTCTGAAATTCGGGTTTGTGATTTATCTGGCCGCCTGGCTTTCTTGGGCCAAAGACCGAGTGCGGAGCTTTAAATTCGGCATTCTACCGCTTGCGATCATGCTCGGAGTCATCGCGGTGATACTTTTCAAGCAACCAGATACTAAAAGTTTCATTTTAATAGCGATCACCGGGTTTTCCTTGCTTTTCGTTTCTGGCGTAAAGATCCGCTATCTGTTTTTTTTAGGAGGCGGAGCGGCTGTCTTGCTCTCCATTTTGGTGTTTTTTACCCCCTATCTTCAGGATCGAGTGAAAACCTTTCTTGACCCCGCGCAGGACCCGAGAGGGGCATCATATCAAATCCAGCAATCGACCATCGCCCTCGGTTCCGGACGGACTTTCGGCCGAGGGTTTGGTCAGAGCATCCAAAAATTTAGCTACCTCCCCGAACCGCAAGGGGACTCAATCTTCGCTGTTTTGGGAGAAGAGTTCGGATTTGTTGGAGTAAGTGTTGCCATCTTTCTCTATGCACTTTTTGCGATGCGAGGGTTTCGTATTGCGAATCGCGCCCCGGATTATTTCAGTGGACTTTTGGTCTCCGGAATTGTTATACTAATTATTGTGCAATCCTTTATGCACATCGCATCGGTCACGGGAGTATTTCCGCTCACCGGCGTGCCACTCGTTTTTATGAGTCATGGAGGAACTTCGCTCATGATTTATCTCATAGCCGTAGGAATCGTACTCCAGGTATCAAAATTTAGTAAAAAATAATTAATCATGAAAATAGTTTTTACTGGTGGGGGGACTGGCGGACATTTTTATCCGATTATTGCGGTTGCCCAAAAAGTCAATCAACTAATCGATGAAGAAAATATCCTGGGAGCCAAACTTTATTTTCTCTCCAACGATCCTTACGATAAAGAAGTGCTTTTTGAAAATGGCATCCTTTATGAAGAAATCAAAACCGGGAAAATGCGCACTTATCTCTCGTTCAAAAATTTCCTTGATTTTTTCAAGATACTGTTCGGAACAATCAACGCAGTTTTTAAATTATTTTCAATTTATCCAGATGTCGTCTTCGGCAAAGGCGGTTACGGATCCTTCCCGACAATTTTCGCAGCACGCCTGTTGCGCATCCCCACGATCATTCATGAATCCGATTCCGCCCCCGGCAGGGTGAACAAGTGGGCCGGGCATTTTGCGCTGAAGGTAGCGGTATCCTTTAAGGAAGCGGCGGAATATTTTCCAAAAGCCAAAGTGGCCTGGACGGGCCAGCCCATCAGGACCGAGATTGAAAATCCCGCCCCGCGCTCGGAGGCACTGAAATATTTCAAATTTGAGTCCGATTTGCCGACCATTGTTATTTTGGGTGGTTCACAGGGCGCGGAGCTGATAAACAACACGGTCATCGATGCTTTACCTCGGCTAGTAAAAAATTATCAAATCGTCCACCAAACTGGCGTGCTAAATTTTAAAACGGTTTCGGGGCAGGCGGATGTAACCCTGCACGAGAATCCGAACAAAGTGAGATATTTTCCAATCGCTTTTCTCAATCCTCTGGGGCTCAAGATGGCGGCGGGAGCCGCGACCATTATCATTTCGCGTGCCGGCTCCACCCTTTTTGAAATAGCGTCCTGGGGCATACCATCCATTCTGGTTCCCTTTAAAGAGTCCAATGCCCAGCACGCGATGAAAAACGCCTTTACCTATGCGCACGCTGGCGCATGCAATGTGATCGAGGAGCCGAATATGACGGCCGGAATTTTAATTTCGGAAATTAATAATATGATCGACGACCAGGCAAGATATAAAAAAATGTCCGAGAGTGCCAAACTTTTTGGCAAAAAAAATGCGGCAATGACCATTGCCCGCGCGCTCGTGAATGCCGCTTTGAGCCACGAGAAATAAATGCTAAAATGGCCTAATGGGCCACCAAGATAACGAAAAAGTGGTTACGCGTTTTGCCCCGAGCCCGACGGGTTTGCCTCACTTGGGTACGGCTATGTATGCCTTGCTTAACTATTTGTATGCACACCAGAATAACGGCAAGGTTCTTATGCGTTCAGAGAATACGGACCCCGTCAGATCGAAGCCAGAATATGAAAAAGCAATTATTGAAGGATTGGCCTGGCTTGGGATAAAAGCCGATAAGTTTTACAGACAAACAGATAGGCTAGAAATATATAAAAAATACATCACGAAAATGATTGCAGATGGAACAGCATATATTTCCTTAGATACAAATGAAAAAGGAGAGACCCGCGATGTTGTACGTTTTAAAAACCCTAACAAAGTTATAACATTTCATGATTCGTCCCGCGGTGACATTTCTGTCGATACGACTGATCTTAAAGATTTTATAATTGCTCGAGATATTAATTCTCCACTTTATCATCTTACGGTAGTTGTCGATGATCATGAAACTGGCGTAACCCATATTATTCGCGGAGAAGATGGTCTTGCTAACACCCCCCGCCAGATTCTTATTCAAGAAGCCATCGGGGCAAAAAGGCCAATATACGCACATTACCCCTTTATATTATTACCCAATCACATAAAAATGGGTAAACGCAATGGAGCCAAAAGCATTCAAGAATATCAGCAACTTGGTTATCTGCCGGAAGCAATTGTTAATTTCACAATTCTTCTGGCCTGGCATCCAAAGGACGATCGAGAACTATTTACCATTCCAGATTTATTAAAAGAGTTTGAACTAGAACGCATAGGTAAAAGCGGAGCGATTTTAGACGAAAAGAAACTTAATTGGCTTAATCGGGAGTACATAAAGAAACTTTCTAAAGAAGAAATAGAAAAAAATATTTTAGCTCGGCTACCGAAGAAGATGCAGAATGTAAAGTTGGTGCCGCTTATTTTTGAGCGTATTTCCAAATGGGGCGATGTAAACGAAATGGTAATGGCAGGGGAGTTGGATTTCTTTTTGAAAGTCCCGGTTGTTGATAAGCAAAAGTTAATTTATAAAAAAACTCCACCCGAGAAAATAAAAAACAATTTGGAGTTGACAATCAAGGCCTTAGGAAATCTTGCGGAAAATAATTTTACTACAGAAGACGTTAAGAATACCCTTATGCTGATAGCCAACAACTTAGAGAGTAGGGGAGAGCTCCTGCATCCGGTACGCTATGCGCTTTCTGGCCGGGATCAATCACCCGACCCATTTATTATTGCTTCTATCTTAGGCAAAGATGAAACTATCACTCGATTACAAAAAGCTATTTAGTGTTTTCGCGCTCCTAATCCTGCTCGCTACCCCAGGATTTTTTTCTTTTGCCCAGACAGCGCGGGAGCTCCAAAGCAAAATCGAGGAGAAAAATGATGATATCGCTAAACTGGAGCGGGAAATCAGGCAATATCAAATCGAACTCGACACCCTGGGCAAACAAAAGAGCTCTCTCAACGGCTCTTTGAAACAACTCGATATCACCAGGAAAAAACTTGTCGCCGACATTGCCGTAACCCAAAACAAAATAGATAAAACAAATTATAAAATAGAAGGCCTAAGTAAGGATATTGGCACCAAAGAAAGTTCCATAGAGAACGCCACCGATGCCATAGCGCTCCACATAAAACAAACCAATGAATTTGAACAAAGTAGTTTAGTAGCTACAATGCTTTCGGAAAATAATTTTACTCTAGTTTGGAATGATATAGACAATATGGCCACGGTTCGGGAAAAAATAAGAGAGAACGTCATAGCTCTGCGCCAGATTAAAGGCCAGCTGGAGGATACCAGAGGGGAAACAATCGATGCCAAGAACGAACTGACCGCGCTCCGCTCCGAACTTGCAGACCAAAAGAAAATTGTTGAGCAGAACGTCAAAGAAAAAAATCAGCTCTTGGCGCAGACGAAGAATAGCGAAACCAATTATCAGAAGCTTCTCGCAAGCCAGTTAGCCAAAAAAAACGCTTTTGAAAAAGAGTTACGCGATTATGAATCTCAACTCCAATATATTCTGGATCCATCGTCCTTGCCCAAGGGCGGGGTTTTGAGCTGGCCGCTTGACTATATTCTCATCACCCAGCAATTTGGCAAAACCGAATCCGGCAAACGTCTCTATGCCAACGGCACGCACAATGGCGTCGATTTTCGGGCTGCGGTCGGCACACCGGTGAGGGCAATGGCCGACGGAGTGGTGGCCGGGACCGGTAACACTGATATCCAGTGCGCCGGGGTATCTTTTGGAAAATTTATTTTAATAAAATATAATAACGGATTGGCAGGCACCTATGGTCACCTATCGCTCGTAAAGGCGACAACCGGCACTCAAGTCAGAAGGGGAGAAATCGTAGGATACAGCGGCAACACCGGGTATTCTACCGGTCCGCATTTGCATGTGTCTCTCTATGCTAAGGGCGCCGTGGATGTGCAAACCGTGCCGAGTAAATCCTGCCCGGGCCGGGTCCTAACTCAGCCTATTTCACCGATAAATGCCTAT
>Ga0155566_130_pt2 | contig 27771 bp, 26 predicted proteins | sample RifCSPhighO2_12_FD_107223 | JGI IMG/M metagenome (GOLD analysis project Ga0155566, IMG submission 107223) | Candidatus Nomurabacteria bacterium RIFCSPHIGHO2_12_FULL_44_22b
TTAAAACCCTATGGGACTTTATGGGTTAGTGGAACTTACCACTCAATTTATCAATGTGGCCATGCCCTTCAATCCCTCGGCTATCATATTCTCAATGATATTTCTTGGTTCAAACCCAATGCTTCACCTAATTTAAGCTGTCGTTTTTTCACGGCCAGTCACGAAACAATTATTTGGGCGCGAAAAGAAAAAAAAGCAAAGCACACTTTTAATTATCAAGAAATGAAAGACGGAAATTGGCCGGAAGATAAACTAAAAAAGCCAGGTCTACAAATGCGTTCAGTTTGGTCTATGGGTACTCCAAAACCAGAAGAAAAGAAACATGGGAAACACCCTACACAAAAACCCCTAGATCTACTAAGGCGGATTGTTCTTTCTAGCACTAATAAGGGGGATGTAGTCCTCGACCCCTTTACCGGCAGTTCAACCACAGGAATAGCCTCAATAATGAATAGTAGGAAATTTATAGGGATTGATTCAGAGAAAGATTATCTCAATTTGTCTATTAAAAGATTTAAAGATTGCAGCAATTTATGATTAAGGGTGGGAAAGGTGGAGGAAATACAATAACAGGTTTGAATTTTGAGAGAGAAAAAGATATTCTTGGCTTGCTCTCTAAAACTCCCGGATATTCTGTTAAGGAACATGCCATTTTTTACAACGGAAAAGAGGTAGCGCGCAGTTACCGAAAAAATAGCCTATATAAATTTCTAGAATCACAAGGAGTTAAACATTCAGAAATTCTCTCCAAAAAGTTATTACCGGATGAGGCACTTTATGTAATTGTTAATAACACAATGTATATTTTGGAATTAAAATTCCAAATAGTTGCTGGCTCAGTTGACGAAAAACTACAAACTTGTGATTTTAAGAAAAAACAATATCAGCGCCTTTTTGCCCCTTTGAATTATGAAGTCGAATATATTTATATATTGAGCGATTGGTTTAATGTTCCAAGCTATAAAGATGTATTAACCTATATTAACTCCGTTGGATGTCATTACTATTTCAAATATCTACCTTTACAAAAGCTTGGACTTCCAGTACCAAAGTTAAGGAAATAAAAAAATATGAACTACTACAAAGGAAAGTATAGTGTTGACAGGGAGAACAGAAAAAATGAATGGCTTGTTGGTCCGTTTATGAATGAAAGAGGTCCAGATTATAGAGGGACGAAACACATGGCCATAAAGTTTTGGGAATTTAAAAAAGATAAACCCAAGGAACATAACACTAAATTTCAAAGATTTTGTACGGAATGTACAATTTTACTAAGTGGAAAGCTTAAAGCTATGATTGACAATGAAGAGTTTGAATTTAATGCAGGAGAATACGTTGTAATTCCTCCAAACATAAAAAGCAACTTGGCTATTGAGCTTTTAACTGACAAAGCTGAGGGAATAACAATAAAGGCCCCGAGTTTTATCTTACCGAAGGTAGAACTTGGTACTTCGGATGATACAGTGAAGCTATAAATAAAAACAAAAGCCCCTTTAGGGGCTTTTGTTTCCTATTCTCTCGAGAGAATCCGCCCAAGGCGGACAGGAATTTATGCAATCGTGTCCTTCAATCCTTTGGCCGGTCGGAATTTTGGAACTTTCTTGGCTGCTACTTTGACTTGCTCTCCGGTCTTCGGATTGCGAGCCATGCGAGCTGCTCTCTGCTTTACGGAAAAGATTCCGAAGCCAGCGATAGAAACTTCATCGCCCTTTTTCAAAGTGTCGATGATGGCATTGAACAATCCATCTACGACTTCCTCTGCTTGCACTTTTGTGCCGCCCAGCTTGCCATGTACCCATTCTGCTAATGCTTGTTTATTCATGTTTTATAAGGTTATTTTTATAATGACTTTCGACCTTGCCGCGCCGTAGCTTTTGCGGAGGCGGGCCAAATACCTATTAAATTAATACTTCCCCATTATACCCAGTAGGAACCTAGGGTCAAGGGCCCTTATTTTACCGAGCATATTCGATAACCCTCGTCTCGCGAATGAGCGTTACTTTGATTTCACCAGGATATTTGAGTTCCTGCTCGATTTTCATGGCGATATCGCGGGCCATGAGCTTGGCTTCAGCGTCAGTTATCTTTTCGGGGGTCACAAAGATGCGGATTTCACGTCCAGCTTGGAGCGCGTAGGATTTTTCCACGGAAGGGAAGGCATTGACCAAGGCCTCAAGCTCTTTTAAGCGCTTCAAGTAATTTTCAACCGAGTCGCGTCTAGCACCTGGGCGGCCGCCGGAGATGGCATCCGCTGTTTGCACAATGACGGACTCAATTGTCTCATAAGGGTAGTCCTCATGGTGGCTTTTCATGGCAGTAATTATTTTTTCATCTGCGCCGAACTTCTGGAGAATTCGCATACCGATCTCAATGTGCGTGCCCTGCACTTCATGGTCGAGGGCTTTACCTATGTCGTGCACCAGCGCCCCGGCCTTTGCTATCGCCACATCAGCACCCAACTCTTCCGCTAGCATGCCGGCGATGTGTGCCATCTCAATAGAGTGCTGAAGCACATTCTGCCCATAACTGGTGCGGAAATATAGGCGGCCGATGATAGCCACGATACGTGGATCAAAATTAAATATTCCACATTCGTATACTGCTTGTTCGCCTTTTTCTTTAATTATTTTATTTATTTCTTCTTTCGCTTTCTCTACCAACTCCTCAATCTTAGCCGGCTGAATGCGGCCATCTAGAATCAAATTCTCAAGCGCGAGGCGAGCTACTTGTCGGCGAATAGGATCAAAGGAAGAGATGACAATCGAGCCCGGAGTATCATCCACGATTAGTTCTACTCCTGCCGCTCGTTCGAACGCGCGGATATTGCGGCCTTCCTTGCCGATGATTTTACCCTTGATTTCATTGTTTGGGATGGAAACTACGGTAGTCATGAGCTCGGAAGCCGTACTGGAAGCTAGGCGCTGAATAGTGGTGGCGAGAATGTCCTTGGCTCTGCGGTCGAGTTTTTCTTCGCTGCTATTTTCAAGCTTCTGCATTCTGGACACCAAATCTTCCTCGTATTTCTTTTCAACCTCCCTGAGTAGCTCTTCTTTTGCCTCTTCTTGAGTGAGCTTGGCTACTCGTTCCAACTGCCCGGCTTTTTCTTCCTCAATCTTTACGACTTTTTCTCTGATCGTCTTGATTTCTTCAACCTTTAGTTTTATATTTTCAACTTCTTTGTCTATTTCCACTTGCCGTGCATCCAAAAACTCATCCTTTTTTATGAGGCGTGTTTCTTTCTCCTTAAATTCTTGCTCTTTCTTCTTTTCTTCCTCCTTTAATACTCCCAATTTTTCCTCTGATTCTTTCTTTGCTGCCTCTGTTATCCTTTGTGCTTCTTCCTTTGCGGCGACCATCATCTGCTTGATGTCTATCTCGATAGAACGTCTCTTCCCCAGCGCAATAATTTTGCGCAAATAGTATCCGATCAGAACGCCCAAAAGGAGTACTCCGGCCCCTACTCCAATTATTATTATTAAGCTCATAAGCCATGAATCGGCTTATAAGAACAAGCCACTATATTTGCGGTTCCTCTTCTTTTCTAGAGATTATTGAAAAGATTTTTAAATTTCCCCTTAGATTTGCTATTGAACGCTTCATAATATATGGATATTCCTATAAACTGACGTAAGTTAATCAAATAAAATTTGTAAATTTCAACAAGCTCAGTATAACAAATCTATTTATAAATGTCTAGTTTTTACCGCTTACGGGCACAGAAGCTTTGGATTTGGTTACAATTTCATCCACGATGCCGTAATTCTTGGCCTCGGTAGAATCCATAAAAAAGTCGCGCTCTACGTCCTTTTCTATCTGGGCAAGCGACTTGCTGGTATTTTTGGCCAGTAATTTATTTAAATTGTCCCGTGTTTTTAAAATGTGCTGTGCAGTGATGGCAATGTCCGTCGCCTGGCCTTCCACTCCGCCCAACGGCTGGTGAATCATCACTTCTGCATTTGGCAAAATATAGCGCTTGCCTTTTTTCCCGGCGGATAAAATTATTGCCGCGCCAGACGCTGCTAACCCAACGCAGAAAGTGGCAATATCCGGGCGCACATGATTCATAGTGTCCACGATGGCCATGGTGGAAGTCACCGAGCCGCCGGGGGAATTAACGTAAAGAAAAATATCCTTCTTTGGGTCCTCGGATTCAAGGAATAATAGTTGGGCGATGACAATGTTAGCCGTGTGGTCATCAATCGGTCCACCTAGAAATATAATCCGTTCGCGCAAGAGCCGGGAGTAAATATCATACGCCCGCTCACCAAACTGGCTTTTTTCAATAACTGTTGGGATTAACATAGGCTCATTATATAGGAAAAATTTAGCTTTTTCAACCTCACCCGATTTTTCAATCACCCTCTCCTTACAGGAGAGGAGAAGGGTTAAGAGTTCTTCCTAGGTATTTTAGGATCTTTGTCATTACTCCTTCAATATTTGTATTTATTTCATTATTCCAAAATCTTAAAGTTTTTATTTCCAATGTATCAAAATACTTTTCTCTTTCCTTATCGTATTCTTTATTATTTGAATGCTGTGAACCATCTACTTCAATAACCAATAACTTTTTCCAGCAATAAAAATCCGCTATATAGGGTCCAATGCTTACTTGTCTTTTCCACTTGTAGCCAGTTTGGTTGTTTCTTAGTTTGGACCATAAAATTATTTCTTGCGGAGTTGGATTTCTTCGCAAGACTTTCCGAACCTCTTTTCTTTGAAAATTATTTATTATACGAGGCATGAAGTAAATTATACCTCACCAAACCTCTCCCGCCTTGCGGCACCCTCTCCTGTCAGGAGAGGGTCCGGGTGAGGTTTTTCCTGCTTGCATACTTTTTCAATTGTGCTACCATATTACCCAATGCCTGCCTGCGGTAGGCAGGTGCTAACGATAATAATGCTCACAATCGAAGGAAATATAGTTAATACAAATAAAGTGTTCCGTGGAAGAATAGAAATTGACCAAAACGGAACCATAACAAAAATCGGCGAGCCCGGAGGGGACGCCGATTTTGTTTTTGGAGACGAACTTATTTTCCCGGGATTCATTGACCTGCATGTGCACGCGCGAGAATGTGCGGATCATTCACAGGACTACAAAGAAGATTTTAAAACAGCCGGCGAAGCAGCGATCAATGGTGGGGTGGTGGCATTTTGTGAAATGCCCAACAATCCCGTGCCGCCGATTGACGACAAAAGTTATGAAGAAAAAAAGAAGCTCACTGAAAAATCTCAGGCAGAAGTTATACTTTACGCTGGACTTGGCCCCAATACAAAACCACTTTCAAAAAAAGTGCCTTACAAAGTTTATATGGGGCACTCGGTAGGCAATTTATTTTTTACTTCTTATGAAGATCTTGAGAAAACTCTGGAGAGTTATCGCGGACAGAACGTGAGCTTTCACTGCGAAGATCCCAGGATACTAGAAGAACACAAAAATGAATCTACCCATACCGCACGGCGGCCCAAAGAAGCTGAAGTTTCCGCTGTAAATTTCGCCTTAAAAATGATTGAAAAATACAATCTTGAAGGGAAAATCTGTCACCTTTCCACTGCAGTAGGTCTAAAAAAAGTGGAAGAAGCCAGACAACGCTTCGTAAATGTTGCGGTGGAGGTCTCGCCCCATCACCTCTATAACGACTCGGAAATTCTTACTCCTAAGAATGAAAAGTGGATGCAGATGAACCCGCCACTTCGCGAGAGATCCGACCGGCTGGCATTAATTGAGGGACTCCGAAGGGGCGTAATAAATTTTCTAGCTACCGATCACGCTCCACATACTAAGGAAGAAAAAGAAAAAGGTGCTTCTGGCACTCCCCAGCTTGATACTTATGGGGCTTTTACCACTTGGCTAATGAAGGAACATAAGTTTACCCCAGAGGAGATTGCGCTAGTCTGTTCGGCAAATCCAGCCAATTTCATTAATGAATTTACTAAAACCCCATATGGAAAAGTAAAGGAGGGATTTGCAGGATCTCTGACCATCATTGACCCAAACAAAAAATTTACTGTAACCGAAGATAAACTGAAGACAAAATGCGGCTGGTCACCATTTGAAGGTGTTACTTTTCCGGGAAGCGTGGTAATGACAGTAATAAAAGGAGTAGCATATGAAAATAAATAAGGCAAATCTAATACTTAAAGATGGCAGTGTGTACGAAGGCAAGAGCTTCGGCGCGCCAAAGTCAGTCGCTGGGGAAGTAGTTTTCGCCACCGGGATGGTAGGATATCCGGAAGCACTCACTGATCCGTCTTTTGCGGGACAGATTTTAGTGATGACCTATCCCTTGGTCGGGAATTATGGCGTGCCCGATAAGTCAAAATGGGAATCGAATAAGATTCAAGTATCGGGGCTCATTGTGTCGAGCTACATCGATACCCCTTCGCATCACGAGAGTGAGCAAACTCTAAGCGAATGGTTGAAAAATGAGGGTGTCCCAGCCCTAGAAGTAAAAGATACGCGCGGGCTTACTCAAAAATTAAGAAGCGAGGGGGTGATGCTTGGGAAAATAGTTTTAAGTGGCCGAGATGTAAAATTTGAGGATCCGAATTTGAGAAATTTAGTAGCGGAAGTTTCAACGAAGGAAATTAGAGAAATTTACCCCTACCCGGCCTCCCCCTTACTAAGGGGGAGGAGAAAGGAGGGAGTAGTAGTGCTCATTGATTGCGGGGCTAAACAAAATATTGTGCGCAGAATAGTGGCAAGAAATTTCAAAGTCATAGTGGTGCCGTGGGATACAGACGTGCTGAAGCTCAAAATTCCGCTGGATGCGGTAGTTATCTCCAACGGTCCCGGGGACCCAACCAAAGTTAAAAAGACGATAGAAAATGTAAAAAAAATTATTGCTAAAAAAATTCCCACACTTGGTATTTGTCTCGGAAATCAAATTTTAGCACTGGCCTTGGGCGGAACAACTTACAAATTAAAATTTGGCCATCGCAGCCAGAACCAGCCCGTAATTCTTTCGGGAACAAAAAAATGCTATCTCACAACCCAAAATCACGGCTTTGCGGTCGGGCGTATTCCAAAAGGTTTCAAGGAGTGGTTTAAAAATGCCAATGACGGCACGAATGAAGGAATTATTCACAAAACCCTGCCTTTTATGTCCGTTCAGTTTCACCCGGAAGCAACTCCGGGGCCTACTGATACGGATTGGATATTCGATTATTTTTTTAGGAAAGCTAAATTAAAATGACAAGATTCAAGAAGATTTTAATACTAGGGTCCGGCGCGTTGAAGATAGGTGAGGCGGGGGAGTTCGACTACTCCGGCAGCCAGGCGATTAAAGCGCTCAAGGAAGAAAAAATAAAAGTCATTCTAATAAATCCAAACATCGCAACATTCCAAACTTCCAAAACTCTGGCCGATGAAGTATATTTTCTGCCGATCAATGAATATTTCGCAGAAAAAGTTATTGCCCGCGAACGGCCGGACAGTATCATGCTCTCTTTCGGAGGTCAAACAGCGCTCAACTGCGGGCTTGCCCTGGAATCTGGCGGAATTCTTAAAAAATACAATGTAAAAATTCTCGGCTCCCCTATTTCTTCTATTGAATTGACGGAAGATAGAGAAAAATTTGCTACACATCTAAAAAGTATTAATATCCCTGTTCCTTCCTCTGGCGCAGCGACGAATTTAGCTCAAGCCAAGGATATCGCTAGCAAAATCGGTTTCCCGCTCATGGTGCGAGCTGCCTTTGCTCTTGGTGGACAGAAATCTGGAGTGGCGAAGGACGGGGCCGAACTTGAAGAAATTGTAAAGGGCGCGCTGGCGGTTTCTCCACAAGTGCTAATTGAAAAATACCTTCATCACTTCAAGGAAGTGGAATACGAAGTGGTGCGCGACCGATTCGGCAATGCCGTTACTGTGTGCAATATGGAAAATCTCGATCCTTTGGGAATTCATACCGGGGACTCTATCGTCGTGGCGCCAAGCCAAACCCTTTCCAATCACGAATATCATGGTCTTCGAGAAGCCAGCATCAAAATTGTCGAGAGTTTGAAAATTGTCGGAGAATGTAATGTGCAGTTTGCGTTAAACCCACGACCACCTCACCCTTCGCCCTCTCCTGATCAGGAGAGGGGTGGGGAGAGGTTAGATTACTTTGTGATTGAAGTAAATGCTCGTCTCTCTCGCTCTAGCGCCCTGGCCTCCAAGGCGACTGGCTATCCACTTGCTTATGTGGCGGCCAAGCTCGCCTTAGGGAAAAGTTTGCTTGAAATAGAGAACAAAATAACCAGGGTGACCCAGAGTTTTTTTGAGCCGGCACTCGACTACGTGGTGGTGAAAATGCCAAGGTGGGACTTAATAAAATTCTCCGGTGCGGTGGAGCATATCGGTAGTGCCATGAAGTCAGTGGGGGAGGTAATGGCCATCGGCCGGAGTTTCGAAGAAACGCTAGAGAAAGCGGTGCGCATGCAGTCCGGCAACATCGAGAGTGTAACCGAGAATGGATTTTCCGCCAAAGGCGGATCCGCCTCGGGCGGAAAAGATGAATTAAAATATTTTCTGCACACGCCGACGCCAAGGCGAATATTTGCAGTGGCTAAAAGTTTGATGAATGGGGTAAGCGTAGAATCCATTTATAAAATTACCGGCATTGACCCGTGGTTTTTATACAGAATACAAAATATTGTGAATTTGGAGACCCGCTTTCACTTAAACTACGGACGGGCAAGGAAAAATTTAGACAAAAAATTTTTACTAGAGTTAAAGCAAGCCGGTTTTTCAGATAAAAAAATCGGCACATTGTGCGGTAAAACCGAATTTCAAATTCGAAAAATGCGCAAGAATTTGAAAATCATGCCTTCGGTGTTCGCTATCGATACTTTAGCCGGGGAGGTGCCGGCCAAGACAAATTATTTGTATTTAACTTATCACGGGGCGCATCACGATGTGGCTCCGCTTGGCACTCAGGCGGCGGTGGTGCTTGGCGGTGGCCCGTACCACATTGGTTCCTCGGTAGAATTTGACTGGTCCTGCGTCAATGCGTCCCTAGCGCTTGCTCGTCACCAGAAACAGTCAATTATTATAAATTGCAATCCGGAAACAGTCTCCACCGACTATGACATGTCCGAACGGCTTTACTTTGAAAATTTATCCTTTGAAACAGTAGCGGACATATTTGAATTTGAGCGAGCGCACAGCTTGATTATTTCCGTCGGCGGACAGCGGCCGAACAATTTGGCCAAGAAACTTGCCCGGGAAGGCTTCCCGATCTTGGGCACCAGCGCCGCAAATATTCATCGAGCCGAAGATCGCAATCTCTTCTCGGCGCTCTTGGATAAGTTGGAGATTCTCCAGCCCAAGTGGACGAGTTTTACCACAATGCCCGAGGCGGATAAATTTACAGGGAAAGTTGGTTTTCCTGTTTTGGTAAGGCCATCTTACGTTCTCTCCGGCGCGGCCATGCGTGTTTGTTACAATAAAGAGCAGTTGGATAATTTTGTCAGTGAAGCGGCCGTGCTAACGCCGGAATATCCGGTCACGATTTCCCGATATATCGAGAATGCCAAGGAGCTTGAATTCGACGCGGTGGCGCAAGACGGCGAGCTCATGGTTTACGGTATTTCCGAACATGTAGAAAATGCGGGGGTACATTCCGGCGATGCCACTATCGTCTACCCGACACAACGCGTTTATGCCTCAACCGAGTTTCAATTGCGCGAAATCTCGAAAAAAATCGCCCAAGAGCTTTCTATCACCGGACCGTTCAACATTCAATTTTTGGTCAAAGACAATATTCCTTATGTGATTGAAGTCAACTTGCGCGCCAGCCGGACTTTTCCGCTGCTCTCCAAGGCCATGGATGCAAATTTCCCAGCCATTTCTGTTGATTCCTTTTTTGGCAAGGCCAAGGTTCATGATTTTGAATATCCAGGAGGTGTCGTCGTCAAATCGCCCCAATTCTCTTTTACCCGGCTCTTGGGGGCGGACCCGATACTGCGTGTGGAGATGTCTTCTACTGGCGAGGCCGCGTGTTTCGGAGATGATTATGATGAAGCGCTACTTAAGGCCATTTTGAGCACTAATCGGTTCGATTTTGACAATAGGGCAGTGCTTCTTTCTCTGGGGGGAAATATCAATAAAGCTAAATTTTTGGAAACTGCTCGAATTTTGACAACGCTTGGTTATAAAATTTTTGCCACTGACACCACCGCTGAATTCTTAAGCCGGCAGCAGGTTTTATGCGAAAATGTCCGCAAGGCCTATCAAGAATCACCCAATGTCATTAATATCATTGAGAGCAAAAAGGTCGGTTTTGTGGTAAATTTAAGCAAGGATGAAAGTGAAAGAAGTGGGGCGGGGGAAGTAGCCAAGCAAGTCGTTACCGATGGTTTCCGTATCCGCCGGGCCACCGTGGATAACCAAATTCCGCTCTTCACCGACCTACATCTCGCTCGGGCTTTCATTAAGGCCCTCGGACGCAAGACCCTGAAAGATTTAGAAATTAAATCATACAAAGAGTATCTAAATTAATATGCAACATATTTTAAACGGAAAACAATTTGCCGACCAAAAACTTCTCCAGAAGATTTTTTCACGCGCGCACGAGTTAGAGGAGGCGGATAAAATAGGCAAAACACCCAAACTTCTCGCAGGGAAGATCGTGGCCACTGTTTTTTATGAGACTAGTACGCGCACCCGTCTTTCTTTTGAATCCGCAACGGAAAAACTTGGAGCCGGAGTTATCTCTATGGCCGATGCCAAGACATCTTCGGCGGTAAAAGGGGAGAGTTTAGAAGACACCATTAAAATTATCTCGGGTTATGCGGATGTCATCATTTTAAGACATCCGGAAAATGGCGCCGCGGAGAGAGCCGCTAGCGTTTCCGACATTCCGGTAATTAATGCAGGGGATGGATATAATGAACATCCGACGCAGGCACTACTGGATTTGTATTGCATGCAAAAAGAGCTCGGCAGAATCGACGGGCTCAAAATCGCTTTCCTGGCTGATCTCCGCTATCAACGCAACGTACATTCCCTTACTCCCATTTTCTGCCAGTTTCCAAATTTAGAACTTTATTTTATCGGCCCCAAGGAACTTGCTCTGCCGCAAATTTACAAAGATCAGCTGACCTCGGCCGGCATCAAATTTAAAGAATTAGAAAAAATTGACTCGGTTTTGGGAGAAATTGATGTTCTCTATGTGGCCCGGGTTTTCAAGGAGCGCTTCCAAGACGAGAGTGAATACGAACGACTAAAGAAATCATTTTTTGTGGACAAAAATACGCTAGCGAAAATGAAAAAGGACTCCATTGTCCTCCATGTCATGCCGCGTATCTATGAAATTGACAGAGAAGTTGACAAAGACCCTCGCGCCGCCTATTTCCGTCAAGCCAAAGGCGGCCTTTACGTCCGCATGGCTCTCCTCCTTTACGCTTTAGGACTCTAGAATTACTGACTCTCTAAAAACTGAAAAATACGCTCGTTGAGGAGCACGTTTTCGGCATGCATTTGAGCGCGTTCCGGGTCGGCATCTTTGTAGTGCTCGAGGATGACCGCGACTTCTTTAGCTATCTGCTCCGGATCGGCGACGAGTTTTTCGGCTTTGGAGATTTCGTTTAAGACGAGTGAGAGTTTGGCCTTCTTTTCGCCATCCTTGCGGAACTCTTTACGTAAATCTTCTTTGGTTTTATTTAAATGTTTCAAATAATCCTCAAATTTGAGTCCCATAACAGAGATGTCGGACTCCATGCGGTATAAAATTTTTGAAACCTCGGACTCGGTTAAAACTTCCGGAATCTCCACCGCGGTTTCCGCCATAACACCCTCGATAATTTTAAGCCGGGTCTTCTCTTTTTCCTGATTCTGTTTCTCGAGCTTTATATTTTCACGCAATTTGTTTTTAAAATCCTCGATATTTTCAAACGGGCCAAGCCCCTTCACAAATTCTTCAGTAAATTCAGGAAGTTCACCCGCTGCATCGTGCGCATGTTCTTCACCTTCTTTATGCACGTGATCTTTCATTTGCATTTTCGGCGCTCGCGACTTCCGGATGTCCATGATGGTGTCCTCGAGCTCTTTTTCGGAGACTTCCAGCGGTTTCTCTTCTTTGTTAATTTGGGTGAGGACTTTTTTTGCGATTTTTTTGTAGTCCGGCAGTTTAATCTCCGGCAACACGGCTGTTTTTATTTTAAATCCCAGCGGATTTTTGCGGGCGAGCTTAGTGATGGAAATTTCCGGCCGTCCCACGGCATCGATTTTTTGATCCTCCAGAATTTTCGGGTAATGTTCGGATAAAGCGAGTTCCGCCATTTCTTCTAAAACTCGCATTTCTCCTATTTTTGAAATTATCACCGCTTCTGGCGCCTTGCCTTTACGAAAACCGGGCAACTCCAAACCCTCGCCGATTTTCTTGAGCGCTTTCCCGTAATAATTTTCAAAAATTTCACTCTCAAGCTCACCCTCAATCTCCACTTCGCTTTTCGGAAGTTTTTTGGTCGTTATTTTCATCAGCCAAAAGTTAAATTTCCTGATCCAGTCCTTCCAAATCAATATTATTCGCTTCCGCCTCAAGATTAGCCGTGCCATCTGCGGTTCCCAGATTATTCGTCTCCGGCAGGGTATTTTCTTTTAAGCTTGCTTTCCAAAGATAAATTCCTCCGATAATCAAGATAATTATAATGATAATCGAACCGAGCAGAGCGCCGTTTGTTTTTTGTTCTGGTTCCATAGTTTGTAAAATTTATTTGTAAACTAAAATCATCGACTCGATTTTAGTAAAACAATTTATTCTTCGTCATCATCATTTTCCGTGTCATCACCTTCGTCGTTTTCTTCACCCAGTCCCTTCACCTCCTTGATGGCTTGCACTAGCGTATGCCGCGATTCTTTAAGAAGATCCTTTGCTTCGCGCGCCAGCGACTTTATTTGTTCAAAGATTTCAACAGTTATTTTCTCGCCGCTCTCCGGCAGAAGCTCCTTGATATCCACCAATTTATCTTTTGCCGTTTCGAGTTTTTCTTTCGAGAGAGCGAGCAATGCTTCGGCGTCAGTCGTATCTTCATCATCCAGTCCATCAATTATCTCTCCGACCCTGGTTTGGATCCTCTCTAGATTTCTAATTGCCATCTCAAAACTCGTTCCGATCATCGTAAGCGCCCGGCCTCGCCATTCATTCTTGGCTTCCAGTGTCTTGTTTTTGAATTCTTCTTTTTTGGCTTTAAGTTCCGCGAGGAAGGTCTCACGATCTGATTTTAATTTTGCCACGAAGGCCTCTCTCTCCGCTTTCATTGTTGCCTTAAATTCCTCACGATCATCTCGAAAGGTTTGTATCAAGGCCTTACGTTCGTCTCGAAAACCAGCCCCTCCGGGACCGCGATTCCCGTCCTCCGCTCGCGCTACCGGAGAGAGAACTACTGCTCCCACCAGCGTCAAAAATATTGCTATGTTTAAGTATTTTTTCATAGTTTTTGTATTAAACTTGTAATCCTATCTTCTAATTATATCAAGAAAGCCACCAAGAGCAAAGCCACTATATTGAGCACTTTGATCATCGGGTTGATGGCTGGGCCGGCGGTGTCTTTGTAGGGATCGCCGACGGTGTCACCGGTAATAGCGGCCTTGTGGGCATCACTTCCCTTGCCTCCATAATTACCTGCCTCAATGTATTTTTTTGCATTATCCCAAGCCCCGCCACCAGAGGTCATGGAGATAGCAACGAAAAGTCCGGTAACAATCGAGCCAACCAACATTCCGCCCAGGGCGACCGGTCCCAAAATAAATCCGACCAGAATAGGTGCGATGATCGGTATTAAGGCCGGCGCAATCATTTGCTTAATGGCGCTTCCGGTAACGATATCTACACACTTGCCATATTCCGGCTTGCCACTACCGTCCATGATGCCTTTTATCTCTCTGAATTGCCGACGAACTTCTTCCACCACTTTCCCGGCGGTCTTGCCGACCGCTTCCATACAGAGTGCCCCGAAATAATAGGGAAGTAGTCCGCCCAAGAAAAGTCCGGCAATTAGCAACGGATCCTCTAGAGTGAAATTGAGGCGGACTCCAGCGCTTGCGAATTCCTGCGTGAAAGAAGAAAACAAAACCAAGGCGGCGAGTCCGGCCGAACCGATAGCATAACCTTTAGTGACGGCCTTGGTAGTATTGCCGACGGCGTCCAGCGCATCAGTGATAGTCCGCACTTCTTTTGGAAGGTCAGCAGTTTCAGCGATGCCTCCGGCATTGTCCGTAATTGGTCCGTAAGCGTCGATAGCAATAATAATGCCAGCCATGGAAAGCATCGACATCGCGGCGATCGCAATGCCGTAAAGTCCCGCAAAATGAAACGAAAGAAGAATTCCGAAGGTAATAACAATGACCGGCCAGGCGGTTGATTTCATGGAAATCGCCAGTCCTTGAATTATGTTAGTGCCGTGTCCCGAGGTAGAAGCATTGGCAATGGACTTAACCGGGGCAAATTTTGCAGAAGTAAAGTAGTCGGTGATAACCACCAAGAGTCCGGTCACGACGAGCCCAACTAACGATGCGAAAAAAAGATTAGCAACACTGTAAAGCCCGTTGTCTCCCATCAGCATCTTGGTAATCGGATAAAAGGCCACTCCGGAAATTATTCCGGTAGCAACCAGGCCTTTGTATAGCGCATTCATTATATTCTCTGATTTTCCCAGGCGCACAAAAAAAGTTCCTACAATCGATGCCAGAGCGGCAATGCCGCCGAGAGCCAGAGGAAAGAGCAGAGCATTTAAGGAATCAGGAAAAATAAGTGAGCCCAGGAGCATCGCCGCGATAGAGGTGACCGCATATGTTTCAAAAAGGTCCGCTGCCATGCCGGCGCAATCACCGACGTTGTCGCCGACATTGTCCGCAATAAAGGCGGCATTTCTCGGATCATCTTCCGGAATGCCCGCTTCCAGTTTGCCAACCAAATCCGCTCCCACATCGGCTGCTTTAGTAAAAATTCCTCCTCCCAAACGAGCAAAAATTGAAATCAAAGATCCGCCGAAACCGAAACCGATGAGCGTTTTCACGTCGCCGCTAAAAATAAAAGACAAAGTAACTCCTAAAAGGGAAAGCCCGACCACTAAAAGTCCGGTGACCGAGCCGCCGGCGAAAGCCAAGGCCAAAGCTTGCCGGAGGCCTGTTTTGGCCGCTTCCGCAGTTCGCACATTGGCTCGTACCGATACGTTCATGCCGACATATCCCGCGAGGCCGGAGAGAATTGCTCCAAAAATAAATCCAGAAGCCACGGTCCAGCCCAAGGCCGGAATGAAACCCATCAAAAGGAATAAAATAACTGCGATGACGGCAATACTTCGGTATTGCCTATTGAGATACGCCGTGGCGCCTTCTTGGATGGCTCGGGCGATTCCCTGCATTTTTTCATTACCCGCGCTTTTTTTTAATATTCTTTGGGCAACAACGAGACCGTAGACAATCGAGATTACCGAACTAATAATTACAAACAATAAAAAATTATTCATATGTTTGATTTATTAATAATTTATTCTAATTTTTTTTCTTTTCCTTCTTTTTTACCCGCACCTTCGATGGTGCCGTCGCCTTTAATATCGATTCGCCAGCCAGTTAGTTTGGCTGCCAAGCGAACATTTTGTCCGGACTTGCCAATGGCCAGTGACAACTGATCGTCCGCAACTTCCACGGTTGCCTTATGTTCCTTTTCGTCGATTATAATGGAAATAACTTTTGCCGGAGAAAGAGAATTAGCAACAAAAACCTTGGGGTCCTCCGACCACGGAATTATATCAATTTTTTCTCCGCCGAGCTCGCTGGTAATGGTATTAACACGGGTTCCTTTCTGCCCGACGCAGGACCCGACCGGATCGATGTGTTCATCATTTGAAGACACGGCGATTTTTGAACGCGCTCCGGCCTCCCGGGCGATGGCTTTTATTTCCACCACTCCGCTCTCAATTTCCGGTGCCTCAATAGCAAAAAGCTTTTCAATAAATTTCGGGTGCGTGCGGGAGAGACGCAGGTTTATGCCTCGCGGGCTATCCTCCACTTGATATAGGTATGTCCGAATACGCTGGCCACGCTCCAGATATTCTCCTGGTATCTGTTCTTCAGAGGGTAGAATTCCGGTGGCGCGGTTAAAATCAATGTAGGCGTTGCCTCTCTCTATTTTCTGCACAATGCCAGAGACGATTTCTCCTTCCTTCCCGCCGTATTCATCAATAATGGAAGTTCGCTCTGCCTCCCGGATTTTCTGAATGATTACTTGCTTGGCGGTCTGCGCGGCAATGCGACCATAATCGTCTTTGTGTTCCAGTGGAAAAATTATTTCATCGTTTAACTCCGCCCCTTTTTTTATTTTTTTCGCATCCTCGAGCATGATGTGATGCTCTGCGTTAAAACGCACGCGCTCATCAACCTCACCCGGCCCTTGGCCGCCCTCTCCTGGCAGGAGAGGGATTGGGGATGAGGTTTCTTCATCTAGGCGCGCAATACTTTCATCTACTACAATTTTTACTTGGTAAAAATTAGCTTTGCCGGTGTCTAGGTCGAATTTGGCGCGAATGATTTGCCCTTTCTTGCCGTAATCCTTCTTATAAGCGGCGGCCATGGCTTGTTCGATGGCATCCAGTATCTTTTCTTTCGGAATTTTCCTCTCTTCCTCTAACTGCTCGAGTGCACTCTTGAATGTTTTTAGATCTAACATAGTGATTTTATTTAATTTTTTATAAAAAAAAGCCCTGTTCTGACAGGACTCGTACAGAGAGAATGCTATCACAAGAGGGCATCGAATGCAAGTTATCCACACACAATTTGAATGTTCTCTATGTTGCCGTAGTATAATTTGCTTAGTATGGAAACAGACACCGGCCATAAGCTCAATCCTCTCTATGTTTTGATAGTTGTCGTGGTGCTCGGTGGTCTTGCCTACTTACTGATTGTGTTTAAAATTAACACTCCTTACCAGGTTATTACTCCCGACAATTATCCGGAGGGCGCAAAAATTTCCTTGTATCAAGGTCTGCCGCCCGGCTTCCCCTCCGATGTAATTTTGGAGGACAAAGAGCTCGATTATTCCGGTTCAGTAAAGTCCGCGGATGGCAGGACGCGCACTACAGTTTCCTATATTTCGGATTCTACCTTGTCCAATTTGGTGGAAATATATCAGACGTCCTTGAGAGCTAATGGCTGGGAAGTTTCCGTGCTGGCTAGTTCTCCCAAAATGGCAATAATCAAGGTCTTGAAAGGGCAGAAACAGGTTTTGATTTCCCTTGCTCCGCTCCAAGACAAAGTTATGCTTACTTTTCGATACGAAAATTAGTAAATTTTATGCATAAATTTAAATTTCTACAATCTTTCGTTTTAATAATCAGTGTTCTGGCGTCCGGTTTATTGCTCTCTCCCAAAATATCTGACGCGGCCTCTTGCTCGCTTGATGTTGATGTCGATGGTTCCGCGGTCTCTTTTTCCTGGCAAGTTGGTAATTACGGCGGGGAAGAGACCTATATTGTTGAAATAGATGTGCCCGGTTACGGTACGATAACCAATGCTTACGATGACCCCTCTGGCAAATCCGGCACTATCGCTGTCGCTAATTTTCCTGACGGCTCTTGGAATGCAACAGCCAATATAAAAACGCCAGAATGGATTACCGGCGGGTTTGAATGCTCGGCCAGCGCTTCTTTCACTACACCCTATATCCCGCCGCCGCCTCCACCGACGACTTGCCAGGACTCGACGGCAACTAATTTTAATGACTCGCTCCCTTGCCGATATTCTTATCCATCCGATCCCAAGGATCCCGATTGCGGCCGCAGTTCGACCGTCGATTATAGTCCCGAAATGGATGTAGGAGTCAATACGCCTTTTACTATTATTTGGGATGTGACTTGGGAAGAAGAGGAACCGGAGCCCTTTGACGGAGGTGTTAGCTACCTGGTGCGGCTTCTGCGCAATGGGCAGGAAGTGTTTTCGGACACTACTGGCATTACTTCCTATTCATATACTGAAAGCGGAGGCATAAGTTCGCAAACGATATATACAATAGAAGCGACAACTAGTGCCATTTTTACTTGTCCCAACGGTAACACTTTTACCGGAACTATTACTGCCAGTACAGATACTCCGCCCCTGCCTTCCGGAGCGCAATGCAGCATAAATGCTTTTACTGCCGACAGCGTCCCGCTTTATAATTTCGGCACAACCTTGAGATTTTCTTTAAGTGGCAATTTCCCATGGTGGATAGAAGAGGTGGGCGGGTCGTCGCCGCCGATACCGGAATCAGGTTACGGCTCGGATGAAGTATATACCGGCAATCTAATCGGACCGCGTCTTTACCGGCTAAATTGCGGGAATACCTATCTGGACTTACCAGTTGTACCCGCCAGTCAATGCCTAGATGATGCCCTGATTACTGTTACTAGGCCCTTGCCGGCGACCATGACACCGGGCCAGACAGATTATTTTATTTTGAATTCTCTCAATACCGGAAACACTTGGTGGTGGCATGGCACTATATATAGAATTTTTAAAATAGCCGGAAGCTTACCTACTGTCCCGACCGAATATGGTCTACCATATTCTATCCCTCCCGGTGGCAGCACCAATGATTCGTATGAGGCGTATAATTTTTCCGTGACCGCTCCTTCTACGCCGGGTTCTTATTCGGCAAGTTTTCAAATGAGCCATACGGGCACTACCTGGGGAGATTATCAAGATGGCAGTGGAAATATATGCGGTGTCACCGAGGGCGATGGCACCGGCGGTGGCCCTTTTGGCAATGTCTTAACCGTTAGCACGGAAGTAGTTGCGGCCGGAAGTATGTCCGGCACCGTTGGCGCCGGTTATTGCGATGTTCCTGTAGGAGCAAATACTTGTCAAAGCACCATAACTTGGAACGTAACAAATCCTGTTAGTGTTGGTAACTCTGCAGTTACTACCCCAAACCCAACACCTCCTCCTACCAGTATTACGGTTGCAACAGGGGATTCGGGTTCAACGACTTACCCCATCACCCTTAACCCAGCTTCAGGATTAGGGAGTATCCACCTTTTTCTTTATAACAATAGTGTAGAGCTGGACGACGACTGGGGCAATGCGGCTTGCATATCCGGCAGTACTTGGGATGGAGATTCGTGTGAATTACCCGCACCAGTCGACGGCGGCTGGAGCGACTGGGGGGCCTGCAGTGTCTCCTGTGGCGGAGGAACCCAGACACACACTTGTACCAGCCCTCCTCCGTCTGGCGGCGGGGCCAATTGCTCGGGCGCCTCTTCACAAAGCTGCAATACACAGGCATGCACTGCTACTGACGATGAAATCGGACCGGGAGACGACCCGGGCGATAATGAACAATGCATCGATATCGGAAGCGGGGCCCAGACACAGATAACTGCGGGCGAATGTACTGATATCTGCTGGAGATGCTCTGATGGAGCCAGCAAGGCTCTTATAAACGGGGTAGACGCTCCCTCCGCACCCCCCAACTCCCTCACATCCGGAACGATGGAAGTATGCCCCATTGTGGATACTCAATATCATTTATCCTGCCCAGGCGGCAGCGACAATGACGGCGATGACACGGACGAAACGACAGTCAAGGTAAAAAGACAGCCATTTTTCCAAGAAGATTAAAAAATAAAAACGCCTCCTTCCTCCCCTTCACAGGGGAGGAAAAAATAAAGGTCCTCCTGACAAGGGTAAGTGAACACCCCTTGACTTATATATATGGCAGGTATATACTATATACATGCCTCAAGTAGTGATAAATTTTAATACAGACGCCAAATTAAAGAATGAAGCGAAACAAGTCCTAGACGAAATGGGCTTGAATTTTTCTATTGCTTTGAACGCATATCTAAAAAAACTGATTTTAGAGAAAAGGATAGAGTTTACGGCACCCGAGAGACCAAATGCTCGTTTACGAAAAGCGATAAGAGATGCAAGACAGGAGTACAAAAACGGCAAGACAGCTGGCCCTTTTTCTAATATAAAAGAAATGCGTAAATCACTAGGGGTATAAATTATGCAACTCGACTACTCTTCAAATTTTAACAAGAGAATTAAAAAAATTCCGGTAAAAGTGGCTGATAAATTTTTTGAACGACTAGAGTTATTTAAAAAAGATGAATTCAATCCCCTCTTAAATAACCACAAACTACATGGGAAGTATGATGGATGCAATAGTATAAATATTACCGGCAACTGGAGAGCAATTTTTGAATATATTAAGAAGGATTATATTTTATTTTCAGACATCAGTACTCATCCAGAGTTATATAAATAAACTAATAAATTATTGGTATTCGATGATAAATATGCCCAAGATTTTCGGTTTTTTAAAGACCATCCTTAGGGTTCTTAAAAACTAAAGCCCTTCCTAACCTCTACTGCCCCCCTTTCACCGGGGAAAAGGGTTCTGTCCCCTGATAAGGGGGACTATAGAGGGTTTTGTTAGATTTTTTGTTATACTGTATGTATGCAAATCAACGAGGATCAGTTGCAGAAATTTGTTTTGGACTCGGGCCTTATATCCAAATCGGACTTTGACGTTATTACCAAGAAGGCGAAGAGCAAAAATCAAAAGGTAGAGGATGCTCTGCTAGACAGTGGCAAAATATCCGAAAAGGATCTTAAAAGAATGCAGGCCTTTATTCTGGGCATTCCCTACGTGGATTTAAGCGCCCAGAAAATTGATTTTGCCATTCTCTCCATGATTCCCGAGCCGATTGCCCGGAATTACAATATTATTGCCTACAAAAAAAGCGAGACCGGCCTAGAGGTGGCCATGCTCGACGTGGATGACTTACCGGTAATCGATTTTATAAAAAAACGTTCCGGCCTTAAAATTTTACCTCGGCTTACTGATCCGGATTCCATTAAGGCCATGCTCGTTCAATATCGAAAAAGTTTGCAGGTTGAATTCGGCAATATTATCCAGAAGGAATCGACTTCGCTCAAGCCCTCGGTGGATGAGGGAGAAAAATCAGAAAAAGAATTAAAGGAAATGGCGGAGGATCTGCCGGTCATAAAAATAGTGGATTCTCTCATTTTTCACGCTATCTTGCAAAATGCTTCCGATATTCATATTGAGCCCGGTGAAAAAGAACTTGCCATCCGCTATCGAATCGATGGAATACTGCATGATGCCATGATGCTAGATAAAGTTGCCGGCGCGGGCATCACCGCTCGTATTAAAGTTCTAGCCAATTTAAAATTAGATGAAAAGCGTCTGCCCCAAGATGGCCGCTTCAAAATTGATCAAAATGGCGAGAAAATTTCCTTTCGTGTTTCTACATTGCCCACTTTTTTTGGCGAAAAAACAGTTATCCGGCTTCTCAAGGAAAATACCCACGGATTCTCTCTGGAGACCTTGGGTTTTCATGGAGAGGCACTGGAGATAATTCATGAATCACTCCGATTAAAAACAGGCATGGTGCTGGCGACCGGGCCCACCGGGAGTGGTAAGACCACTACCCTCTATACAATGATTGAAATTTTAAATAAACCAGAAGTAAATATTTCCACGGTAGAAGATCCGATTGAGTATCAAATGCCCCGAGTGAACCAAACACAGGTAAAGCCGGAAATTGGCCTGACTTTTGCCAACGGTCTTCGTTCGCTCTTGCGTCAGGATCCGGACATCATCATGGTGGGGGAAATTCGCGACGGTGAAACGGCCGGGCTCGCGATCAATGCGGCGCTTACTGGTCATTTAGTGCTCTCGACCGTCCACACCAACTCCGCGGCGGGAGCCATTCCGCGACTCATGGATATGGGCGTAGAGCCGTTTCTCATCACTTCCACCATCAAGACCATTATTGCTCAACGATTGGTGCGACGGCTCACTGCTACAAAAGAAAAATATTTTTTGTCAGAAGCGGAAACAAAAAATCTGACGAAATTGGTTGACCTGGATCGCATGCTTTCGCTTCTGAAGAAAGAAAAAATAATTGATCCGAAAATTTCTTGGGAGAAAATTCCTTTCTATCGGGCGGTGCGATCGAGCGAATCAGAGGATGGTTATTCCAACCGGATCGGTATCCACGAAGTTCTCAAAGTCACCACCACTCTTCGGGAAATGATGCTCAAGGGCGCCTCCCAAGATGACATCGAGGTCCAAGCGAAAAAAGAAGGAATGATGACCATGCTCGAAGACGGAGTTTTTCAGGCAGTTTTGGGAGTAACCACTTTGGAAGAAGTATTTCGTGTTGTTTCCGAATAGAAAATAAAATCAAAAATGCTCTTTACTTATAAAGCAAAATCAAAAGACGGATCAATTGTGGAGGGACTGATGGATTCTCTGGATCGTTTCTCTCTCGGTCGAGAGCTTCGATCCCGCGGAAATATTCCCGTATCGATTACCGAGAAAAAGACCAACCCATTTAACGTTGTTGCTTTTTTAGAACATCTTCTAGAACGAGTCAAAACGGCAGAGCTAATCATTCTTACAAAAAATTTAAGCGGCATGATCAAAGCCGGGCTTTCTTTATCCAGAGCCCTTTCTGTTTTACAGAAACAGACAAAAAATGTCACTCTCCGCAAAGTTCTGATTTCAATCGATGATGATATTAACTCTGGAGGAACCCTCTCGTCGGCTCTGGCTAAATTTCCCAATGTTTTTTCCAAACTTTTCGTATCCATGACAAGGGCTGGGGAGGAGTCCGGAAATCTAGCTGGCGCCCTTTCAGATATAGGTTTAAATCTAGAAAAATCATACGCTTTGACGAGAAAAGTAAGGGGCGCGCTCATTTACCCTGGCGTAATTTTTTCGGCCATGATTGTGATTGGAGTTTTAATGTTTGCCTTCGTGGTGCCGACTTTGGCCGGAACGTTCAAAGAACTCGGAGTGGAGTTGCCCCTCTCTACCCGCGTGATCATTTGGGCCGGCAATTTTTTCTCTACCCACCTCTTTTTGACCTTTGCGATCATTATTCTTTCAGCTCTTTTCTTGGTCGCGCTTGCTCGAGCAAAGTTTATGGCTAGGTATATTGATTTTGTGATAGTGCGACTGCCACTCATTGGTACTTTAGCCAAAGAACTAAATACTGCCCGGACTGCCCGCACAATGTCGTCCTTACTTCTGGCTGGAGTATCCATCACTCACGCCGTGGAGATAACCGGCGACGTGGTGCAAAATGTTTATTACAAGGAAATTTTAAGTGCCGCAAAAAATGCGGTGGAGAAAGGCGCCCCGTTTTCCTCCAGTTTCAAAGACAATCCCAAGCTCTATCCGATCATGATGTCGGAGATGATCGAAGTGGGGGAGGAGACCGGCAAACTTTCTGATATGCTACTCCAGGTAGCGCTATTCTATGAAGATGAAATTGAGAATAAAACCAGAAATCTTTCCACCATTATTGAGCCGATACTTATGGTCGTCATTGGTTCAGGAGTCGGTTTTTTCGCTATTTCGATGATCTCACCGCTTTATTCGATTTTAGACGACATTAAATAATGAATTCTTTTTATAAAAAAGGCGTCTCCATCATCGAAATTCTCATCGTCCTGGCGGTGATTGGCATCTTGATGGCTGTCGTTCTTCCCCAATTTTCAAAAATGAGAGAAAGCCAAGTTCTAAAAAGCGCTGTGGGCGACATCTCCTCGGCCCTAGGCAAGGCCCGGGGGCAGACGCTGGCCTCGGTTGATTCTTCGGAATATGGAGTGCACTTTGAGTCCGATCGGGTTATAATTTTCAAGGGGAAAGTTTTTTCTGCAGGAGCCCCAGACAATGAAAGAATCGACATCGCTGCTCCGGCTGGTATCACCAATATTAACTTAGGAGCAAGCGGTGGGGTGGTGGATGTTTATTTCAACCGCCTTTCCGGAGCTCCGAGTGCCATCGGCACGGTTACGGTTACCATCGTTTCTTCTTTTCCCATTATTTCAAAAATTATTACCCTATCTTCCACCGGCGTAGTGAGCGTCAACTAGAAAAATGAAAAATCCTTTTACCAATCAAAAAGTAATTACCGTTCCGAAAAATCTAGGATTTTTAATGGTTGAGGTGCTCGTGGTAGTTGCCATTATTACTGGAGCGGTTTTGGTGGCCATGGGGGTCGCGCAAAAATCTATCTACGTTTCCCGCCAGGCCTTGCACACACAGCAAGCCGCATTTTTACTTGAAGAAGGAGCAGAGGGGGTAAGAATAATTCGAGATAATGGCTGGGACAATATTTCCTCACTTACCTTTGATTCGGATTATTATTTAGTGTTTGACGGGGGAACTTGGATTTTGTCTACTACTTCCAACACCGTCGGAATTTTTACTCGCAAAGTCAACGTATCAGCAGTAAATCGTGATAATGTAACCGGTGACATTTCTGGCGAGGGAACAGAAGACGCTGGTAGCAGATTAATTACGATTACTGTATCTTGGCTTGAAGGCGGAACTACGGTGACAAAAACTTTACCCCTTTATATTATGGATATTTTTTCATGACCCTCAATAGCAAAAAAAAATGTGGTTACTCTACGCTCGAACTTCTTTTTTACATTTCACTCTTCGCGCTCCTATCGATAGTGGTTATTGATTCACTGGTCACCATGACGAAGGCCTTCAGGGAAACCTCCCTCAATGCTGATTTGGCCGAGAGCGGTTCTATCGCTGAAAGAATGGTTCGGGAAATTAGGCAGGCCACTGGTGTGAGTTCCATCAGTGGGACGAGCCTGACCTTAAACACCAAAGATGCCAATGGTGCTGACAAAACAGTCCAATTTTTGCTTTCCGGTTCCAATATTCAGTTTTTGGAAAATAATGTTCTAACCGGGAATTTGAATCCGGCCGGTATCTTGGTCATAGGTCTTAATTTCACGCAAATAAATACCCCGATCGGCCTAGCGGTCAAATTTTCTTTTACAATTAGATCCACTCGTGATTCCCAAAACCACACTTATGACTTTTATGACACCGCGGTGCTACGAGGCCATTATGGAACTTAATTTGTATGAAAAAAGATTTTAAAAATATAAAGACAAATGGGGGAGCGGCGATGCTTATTGCTATTATTTTCTTCCTCTTTATTTCCTTAGCGATCATTGCTGGCCTGGTTTCTCCCACCATCCGGGAGTTCAAAATAGTTGCAGACACAGTTCGCTCCAAACAAAGTTTCATTCTTTCGGAATCAGGGATCGAAGATGCGTATTATCGATTAAAAAATGCAAAACCGATCGATTCCCCCACTTCTCTCACTTTAAATGATAACACCGCCACTACTGTCATTACCGATTCCGGATACAACGAAAAGACCATCACTTCCCTGGGCGATGTTTCTCTGCGTCAGCGCAAGAGCGAACTCATACTCGGCACGGGGGACGGCTTCTCCTTCAATTATGGAATGCAGATTGGTAATGGCGGATTAGAGATGTCTAATGCTGCGACGATAAATGGTAGTGTCTATGTTAATGGCGATATCATGGGTAACAATAGTCCTAATATTACAGGTAGTGCTATAGCTGCTGATCGCACTACGGAAGTTATTAATCAAATAAATGATACCGGCACACCGACAGATACAATTCAATTTGGCACTACTACTAGCACCCAGGATGCCGCGCAGAGTTTTACCGTGACTACCTCTGATGTTGCGACTCAAGTTGCTGTATATATTAAAAAATCTGGTACTCCGGGTAAGATACACGTTAGGATTACTACGAACGCAAGTGGCAAGCCGGCAATTAGCTCTTTGACCACCGGCACAATCTTAGCTACCAATGTGACGACTTCTTATGGCTGGGCCACAACTGTTTTATCGGGAAGCGTGACTCTTATACCAGGTACCACCTACTGGCTGGTTTTGGATACGGGTGTTAGCAGCTCTTATTATATTTGGGGAGCAAACAATGCAGGCTACGCAAATGGTTTGGGTAAAATTGGGCAATACGGGACTACCACCTGGAACAATACTAGCCCTTCAGGCCTGGATGCTTTCTTTAAAATTTATTTAGGTGGGGTGAATTCTACAATAAATCACGTGACTATCGGTCAGAATGGTATCGGCATCGCTTCGGCGCATAATGTCACTGAGACAACAGTTGCGGGCAATTTATATTGTCAGACCGGCAGTGACAACAATAAAAGCTGCGATACTTCCCAGGGCGATCCCCCGCCGCTTAATTTCCCAATTTCTGAAGCCCAAATACAGGAATGGAAAGATGAAGCTCTTCTTGGTGGAACTCAAACCGGAAATATTAATTTAACCAACAGTGAAACTCTCACAGTTGGTCCCCAAAAAATCGTTGGTAATTTAAACATGAGTAATAATACAATTCTGACGGTTACAGGCACCCTCTGGATTACCGGGAATATTAATTTATCCAACAACGCGATAGTTCGGCTTGCGAGCGCTTATGGTTCGGGGAGCGGAATGATTATTTCCGACGGGACGGTTTCTACTTCTAATTCCGCTACTTTTAATGGTTCTGGAACTAGCGGCAGTTATTTTATGATGCTTACTACTTCAACTGCGGCTGGGGCAATAACCATTGACAACAGCGCCGGCACAGTCATTCTCGTGGCTCCTTACGGGAAAATTAACTTTTCTAATACCGCTAGCGCCAAAGCAGTGATTGCCAAGACTGTAAGCATGTCCAACTTTTCCTCATTAATTTATGAATCTGGTTTAGTGAACCAGAATTTCGTGAGTGGTCCCTCCGGCGGCTGGAATATAAAAACCTGGCAAGAGATAGAATAAAAATATGAAAAGGAAAATAATTATCGGCAATTGGAAAATGAACCCAAATACAGGCAAAGTTGCGTCAAAGTGGTTCCAAGAAGCAGCTAGATTGGTTTCCAGGTCAAAAAAAACTGAAATTGTGATTTGCCCGCCGTTTATTTATTTGGATAATTTATCTAGAATCAGGACTAGTAAAATAAAATTAGGCGCACAGGATACTTTCGCGGAGAATCCGCCAGCCGGCGGAGGGCCCTTTACCGGAGAAGTTTCTAGCGAAATGCTTTATAACCTCGGAGTCGGGTATGTCATCTTGGGGCATTCTGAGCGCCGAGCGTTCGGCGAGAACAACCAAATAGTCAATAAAAAAATCAAAGGGGCTCTCTCTGCCGGGCTTCGACCGATTGTCTGTGTAGGGGAGGAAGAAAGGGATGAGAGCCACAAGTATTTTGATATTGTAAAAAAGCAAGTAAAAGAATGTCTGGCCGGAATTTCTAGAGATTCATTTCATAAAATCATTCTTGCCTACGAACCCATCTGGTCTATCTCGACAACCAAGGCGAGACGCGACGCCGTCCCAGATGATTCCCGAGAGATGGCGGTGTTTATCAGAAAAACCCTCTCCGATATTACGACTCCGGCCATTGCTAACAAGGTTCGTATTCTCTATGGCGGTTCAGTGAATGAGCGCGACGCGGAAGGATTTCTCCGAGATGGCAGGGTGGATGGGGTTCTCGTCGGTCAGGCCTCACTTTCTGTAGAGAAGTTCATAGAAATTGTACGCATATGCGAAGCATTAAAGAACTAAAAAATCTCGAGGGCAAGCGAGCACTGGTGCGGGTAGATTTCAACTTACCTATAAAAAACGGTGTTATCGGTGACGATTTCAGAATAAAAAAAACCTTACCCACACTGGAATTTTTGCTCGGCAAGGGAGCGGCACTGACGTTAGTTACCCATTTAGGAAAGGATGGTAATGCAAGTATTGAACCGGTAATTAAGCGATTTTTTAAAATCTCTAAATTTTCGAAAGATAAAATAAAATTTTTCCCTAACGTGCGCAAGTTTCCAGGAGAAGAAAAAAATGATCCAGAATTTGCCAAAGAACTGGCTCGAGAGGGCGATATTTACGTCAATGACGCATTTCCGGTCTCACAT
>Ga0155566_136_pt1 | contig 10419 bp, 15 predicted proteins | sample RifCSPhighO2_12_FD_107223 | JGI IMG/M metagenome (GOLD analysis project Ga0155566, IMG submission 107223) | Candidatus Nomurabacteria bacterium RIFCSPHIGHO2_12_FULL_44_22b
GCCAAGAAAGCTAAAAAATAACCGGGCTCGTCGAAGGTGTGCTTTTTAGAGAGCCTTGGGAGCGCGACGGCGCGAACACGAGCAAATTTTCAGCAGAAAATTATGGGTGCTCTATAAAAAGTATGCCGAGAAAGAGCCTCTCAAACGACTATGAATTTTAATCTAGACGAACTTAAGAAAGATCACCGCACCAGCTACCTGGCAGGAATGCTAGAGCAATTAGGGCGCAAAGAAGCAGAGGTGCGAGAAATGCTTGCCCCGCCTGGAGAGGCGGGGCGAGCGGGAGATGAAACCCTTCGCCATCTAGTAGAAGCGGAACTAAAAGAAATTCAAGAACAGAAAGAAGAACTAGAAAAGCAAATTCAGGATATTTTGGGTAAGCCTGCCCGCAATGCTTCGCATAGCGATGCAGGCGGGGACAAAGAAGCTATCATCCTCGAAGTCCGCGCGGGTGCAGGAGGCGATGAGGCCTCGCTTTTCGCCTGGGAACTGGCGCATATGTATGAAAAATTCGCCGAGCATGAGAGCTGGCAATGGAAAACAAATTATGAGCAAAAGAGCGACTTAAACGGCTACAAAGAAGCGAGTTTTGAAATAAAAGGCAAAGATGTTTATAAAATTATGCGCTATGAGACGGGCGTGCATAGAGTGCAAAGGATCCCGGCAACAGAAAAAAATGGCCGAGTGCATACCTCGACTGCGTCCGTGGCAGTGCTCCCGATAAAAAGGAAAGTTAATTTTGAAATAAATCCGACGGAGATTGAGATGGAATATTCGCGCTCCGGTGGCAAAGGCGGGCAGAATGTGAATAAAGTGGAGACCGCCGTGCGCTTAATTCACAAACCGACAGGTACTGATGTGCGCTCCAGTAATCAAAGGAGCCAGCTTGCGAATCGCGAAAAAGCCATGATAATACTCACTGCAAAACTAGCTGCTCTTAAAGAAGAGGAGGAAGCGAAAAAATATGCAGGCGTCCGTAAAGATCAGATTGGCACCGGCGACCGTTCGGAAAAAATCCGCACCTACAATTTCCCGCAAGACCGCGTAACCGATCACCGCATCAAAAAATCCTGGCACAACTTGCCAAAAATTATGGATGGCGGAATGGACGACATCATTGCGGATATACAATCCGGCGCTATGGGAGATGAGGATGAATAATTGCTTTTCAGTTTAATTATGTTATGCTATCCGGGTAGGGTCTCATAGCGAAAAGAGATTTTTACGCTCTGACTTTAGTCGGGGATTATTAAGTAGTTTTTTTGCCTGATTTTTTCCGCCCAAGGCGGACCCGCCTCTGGCGGGAAAAACGGGAGAAGTAAAGAAATATGGCTACAAAGCTATATGTAGGTGGGTTGCCTTATTCAACCCAAGAAGATGCCCTTAAGGACCTCTTCGCACAGGCTGGAGCAGTTATTTCCGCTGTGATTATTATGGACAAGATGTCCGGTCGTTCAAAAGGTTTCGGATTCGTTGAAATGGGGTCTGCTGAAGAAGCTCAAAAAGCAATCTCAATGTTTAATGATCAAGAATTTGAAGGACGCAAGCTTACAGTCAATGAAGCTCGCCCTATGGAAGCTCGACCCCCACGATCAAGTGGCGGTGGAGGTGGCTATGGTGGAGGCAATGGCGGCTACGGTGGCGGAGGCCGCGGTGGACGCAGAGAATACTAATTTTAAATTAGTTTTTGAAACAAAAAGCACCCGAAAGGGTGTTTTTTGTTGTGGTAGGTGAGCGTGGATGGGATCGAACCATCGACCTCTGTCTTATCAGGACAGCGTTCTACCACTGAACTACACGCTCAGTGTTGTTGAAAACTGCATAAGAAATATAACAAAAAAAATACCTAGAAGCAATAAGAGTTGCCTTGTTTTTTGAATTTGATAGAATAGAAGTATGAATGTTAGGAAATGTGATATTTGCAAGAAGACGATAGAGGGTAATCCAGTCAGAGCTGGTGCTGACTTTTTTAGTGATAAAGATTTTTGTTTAAAATGCGGGAAGCCAGTATTGGATTTTTTAAAGAAACATAAGTTAGTAAAAAAAGATTAAATCAATGAAAAGAACAACAAAAAATAAAATGAGTATTGAAGATTTAGCCCTTTCTATGAATAGGGGTTTTAAAAAAGTTGAAAATCTGATTAAATCAGAGGTTGACGGGTTAGCTATTTCTACAGCTAAAGGTTTTGAGAACACTGCTACAAAAATTGATATCGAAGGACTCAAAGGTCAAATTCAAGGAGTTGATAAAAGAATAGACGATTTTGTTGCAACTAGAGTCAAACACGATGATCACAATAAACTAAAAACAAGAGTAGACTTGATAGAACAGAAGCTTGAATCAAAATCAAAGTAATACGTATATAAATACATATTTGCATACATATCATTCTTTCCTTTATAATCTAAACATTATGGGAAGACCAGAAGGAGCAGGAAAACTATGAAAGACTGGGGCAATTGGCATAAAATATTCGGAATCTTTTTTATAATTTTTGGAGTGATATTTTATTTAACCCCAATACCGGGTACCACCCTATTGATCCTTTTGGGCTTTGTTTGGTTAATGGGTAAAAAGAGAACCTCATCTTTTCTAAATAAAGTTTTGAGTCATAAAATTTTTAAATTTTTAAGATTAGAGCGTATTATTAAAAAAATGTAATTAATTTAATATGATTTTTGCTCACACAATAGTCGGGTTACTGCCAGTTGATGAATCGCAATTTTCTTTGTATTGGCTAGCTGGCTCGATGATTCCGGACATAGACCATTTATATGTTATATACAAGCATAAACTTTTTACTTGGAAAAAGTTAGTTCGTGACGAGAGATTTGAGGATAAGTATCACATGCATTTCAAAACTAAATATGGCCACTCAATTTTCGGGGCAACGGTTGCGACTTTGCCTATATTATTCATAAGCCTCCATGGCGCCCTAATTTTCTTCCTGGCCTACATTCTTCACCTACTCATGGATTGGCCAGATGTGGACGAGAAGCAATATCTATTCCCATTTAGTAAGAAAAAGTTCCGAGGATTCCTTCCAATTTTCTCCTGGCCGGAAAGAGTATTCACAATTTTACTAGTTGTAGTTTTATTTATACTTATTTAAATACGTATTCGAATACGTATACGTAAACTACGTAGTTTTGCATTGTATTTTTCTTTTTGATACAATAACCGAAAGCCCAACAGCTTTTATTTTGTGAGTGAGAATAACAATAATAACCAATGGTGGAAGCCGGGGGTGAAGATATTCTCCGAAGTATCCGGGTGGATTGCAGGGCCGATAATATTGGCTTTAATTGCGGGTAAATGGCTGGATGGGCGTTTTGATACCAAGCCCTGGATATTTTTGGGACTGACCGGTGTCGCATTTTTAATTTCAATATTCGGAATTGTGAGAATTGTAAGCAGGTATATGAAAAATATTAGTAAACAGTAAGTATGGAGAAAATAGCACACGAAATTACATTATTTGCTGAACCAGTGTTTCGCTTTGGAGATTTTACCGTGACCAACGCGCTTTTCACTTCCTGGGTTGTCGTGGTAATAATCATAATTCTGTCCCTAGCTCTGCGATTTTGGCTGAAAGAAATTCCGGGCAAGCTCCAAAATATTTTTGAGATTATGGTGGAAGGCGCGCTTTCTCTTTGCGACCAAGTGACCAGCAGGCGCGCACTTTCTAAGAAGATTTTCCCACTAGCCATTTCCGTTTTCTTTTTTATTTTAATCAACAACTGGCTCGGTATTACGCCCTTGGGCGGCTTCGGCATTTTGGAGCGCGGGGAAGAAGGCCTTGCTTTTGTCCCGTATCTTCGCGGCGGAACGGCGGACGTAAATACTACGATGGCGCTGGCGGTCATGGCGGTAGTAGGCGCCAACATTTTCGGAATTATGTCCGTCGGAATATGGAAAACCTTCAATAAATATGTTAATCTTAAGGCACTGGGCCAGATTTTTACTAAAGTCCGCAAGGACCCTACGGTTTTAATCGTCGCGCCCATTACGTTCTTTGTTGGCCTGCTGGAGATCATTAGCGAGTTTGCAAAAATCGCCTCGCTTTCTTTTCGTCTTTTCGGAAATGTATTTGCCGGTGAAGTTCTGCTTGCCTCCATGGCGGCCTTGGCGGCCTATGTGGTGCCCATTCCGTTTCTTTTTCTGGAAATTCTAATCGGTCTCATCCAGGCGCTCATCTTTGCCACTCTGCTAGTTGTCTACTTTACCATTTCGGCGACGGACCACGAACATGAAGAAAGTCATGAGGAGGGAAAATTAATAAGTGTTTAAATTTATAATCAAAAGTCGAAATTATTATTAGTCAAATTACCAATCATTCATGGAAACAGAAGCAATAAGTCAAGTAATAAATTTAGCTCCGCTCGCCAAGGGCGTGGCCATTGGTTTGGGGGCGGTAGGTCCGGGTATAGGTATTGGACTGGTGGGCGCCAAAGCCATGGAAGCTATCGGTCGCAATCCGGAGGCAGCTGGTAAAGTTTTAGTGCCAATGCTTTTGGCCTGCGCCTTTGCCGAAGCCATTGCAATTTACGCGCTGGTCATCGCGTTTTCGATTTAACTGAAAATTAATGAGTGTAGCGAATATAATTTTCATTACCCTGTTAAATAACTTTTGCAAAGCAAAAGTTGCCCAGAAGGGCATTTAACAGGGTGCAGATTTTTATACTCGCTGTGCTCGTTAAAAATCAAGCATGGAATCCATCGTTTCCACATTCCACATAGATTGGAAAATAATCATCGCGCAAGCGGTTAACTTCGCTGTAGTTTTTGTGGTGCTTTATATTTTCGCGTTGAAGCCATTACAGAAACTCATGACCGAACGCAGTGAGAGGATTAACAAAGGGCTCACAGATGCTAAGGCCAATGCCCTCATGCTTGAACAGTCGAAAAAGGAACATGAAGAAATCTTGGCCAAGGCACGTGTCGAAGCGCAGAAAATTTTCGAATCTGGAAAAAAGGAAACAGAAGGTAAGAAAATAGAAATGATTGAGGAAGCCAAGCAAGAGGTCGCCACGATTATTGTATCCGGCCGGAGAACGCTAGAGATGGATAAAATTAAAATTGTAGCTGACGCCAAAAAGGAAATAGTGGAACTTACTATGTTGACCACAGAGAAGTTACTTAAAAGTAAACAAAATCTGAACGACTTATGACCACTATTTCAAACAACAACAACATAGCCCAAGCGATATATCTGGGATCCAAGGATAAAAAAGGCCATGAATTGAATTTGTATGCCAAAGAGGCGGTAAAATTTTTAAATAAAAAAAGATTGCTGTCAAAAGCGGAGAATATTTTAATAAAATTAAAAGAGATAGTGGATAAAGAAGAAAAAATAGTACCGGCTACTGTAGCTAGCGCAAACAAATTAAGTCCTCACGCGAAGCATGATTTAATGCGCATACTTGCAAAGCGTTACAATGCCAAAGAAGTAGAGCTTAGTGAAATTCTTGATGAGCGCTTGCTGGGTGGATTGAAAGTTGAAGTGGGTGGTGAACTTATCGACCTAACCTTGCGAAACAGAATCAACAAATTAAAAGAATATTTAATAGAAAAAGCATAATGTCAAACCACATTGTAGAGAGTTTAAAAAAAGAAATAGAAGGTTTCAATCTTGCAATCAAAGCGGAGAAAGTAGGCAAGGTGATCGAGGTTTTCGACGGCATTGCCAAGGTCTCCGGACTCTCGGACATTAAATCCTCCGAAATGGTTACCTTCAGCAATGGCGAGACGGGTGTGGCACTTAACTTAGAGGAAGACACAGTAGGGGTAATTATTCTTGGCGACTTTTCTAAAATTAAAGAAGGGGATGAGGTTAAGGCGACAGGTAAAATTTTAGAAATCCCGGTAGGTGATACCATCGTCGGCCGAGTAGTCAATCCTTTGGGAGCGCCAATTGACGGCAAGGGCGCGATATCCGCCAAAGGCGGATCCGCCTCTGGTGGAAAAGCTTCCTTATCATATTACCCAATTGAGTGCGTGGCTCCGGGCGTGATAACGAGGCAAAGTGTCTCCGAGCCGGTAGCCACCGGTATTAAGGTCATCGATGCCATTATTCCTATCGGCCGCGGTCAACGAGAACTCATTATTGGTGACAGGCAGACGGGTAAAACTGCCATTGCTATCGATACAATACTCAACCAAAAAAGCCAGAATATGATTTGTGTTTACGTTTCTATCGGTCAGAAGGACTCAAAGTTGCGCAAAATTGAGGCGCGTCTGGAGGCGGGGGGCGCTATGGCCTATACTGTCATCGTATCGGCGGGAGCCTCCGAACCCGCGCCGCTCTCCTATATAGCTCCTTATGCGGGAGTGGCCATTGCCGAATACTTCATGGAGCAGGGAAAAGATGTGCTCATTATTTATGATGATCTTTCCAAGCATGCCGTGGCCTACCGTGAAATTTCGCTTCTGCTTCGCCGTCCCCCAGGCCGCGAAGCATTCCCGGGTGATGTGTTTTATTTGCACTCAAGATTGCTAGAGCGTGCGTGTCGGAGAAACAAAAAGTACGGCGGGGGCTCTATTACCGCGCTGCCGATTATTGAGACCCAGGCCGGTGATATTTCCGCTTACATTCCGACCAACGTTATTTCCATCACAGACGGGCAAATCTTTCTTGAGACAGATCTATTTTACAAAGGTATTCGACCGGCCGTAAATGTGGGTTTCTCCGTCTCCCGCGTGGGGGGCAATGCGCAAATAAAGGCAATGAAAAAAGTAGCTGGAACGCTCAAGCTCGACCTCGCCCAGTATCGAGAATTAGAGGCCTTTGCCCAGTTCGGTTCGGATCTTGATGAAAGTACCAAAAAGCAACTGGAACGCGGCAAACGTGCAGTGGAAGTTCTCAAACAACTACAATATAGCCCGGTTAAGACGGAACACCAAATCGTAACCCTCCACGCTCTGACGAAGGGCTACATGGACGATGTACCGGTAGAGAAAATTAAGGCGTTTGAAAAAGGCCTTGTTGATTACAGCGAGCGAAATGCTAAAACTTTTTACAAAGAAATAAAAGAATCCAAAATGTGGACAGATAAAGGCGAGGCGGAAATTAAAAAAGTAATCGAAGATTTCAAAAAGAGTTTTCAATAGAAAATAAAGTAAATATATGGCAGGAACAAAAGAAATTAAAAGACGAATAAAGAGTATCCGGAGCACCAAGAAAATTACCAAGGCGATGGAAATGGTGGCGGCTTCTAAGATGAAGCGCGCAGTTTCCTCCACCTTGGCGTCCCGCCTGTATGCAGGTTACTCTTGGGAGATTTTGACTTCAATTGCGCAAAATATCGAAAGCGCTGATTTTAAGCATCTATTATTTGAACCAAGAAAGGTTGAAAATATTCTGCTCGTTTTAATAACTTCCAACCGCGGCCTTTGCGGTGCCTATAATGCACAAGTGATCAAAAAAACCATTACTTTGCTTAAGAGTGAAAATCACAGTGCAAAAATTGATATAATTTCTGTCGGTAAAAAAGGGGACAGCGGTATGCGGCGATTAGGGAAGAATATTTTGGCCAGCTTCACCGAACTTCCAGATAACATTACCCTCGCCGACGTTCTGCCCATTTCTAAAATGCTCATAGATGAATACACCAAAGAAGATTACGATCAAGTATTGGTAGCTTACACCGATTTCGTCTCTGCTCTTGTCCAACGCCCTAACATCCGGCAAATTCTTCCTGTCTCAAAGGGAGATATGCAAAACCTAATTTCAGGAATTAAATCTGCGGAAGTCGGACATTCGCAAACAAAAATTAATTATTTATTTGAAGGCGACATGAATACACTAATCTCCTCCTTGGCGGAGAAGCTTACCCGGATGCAAATATACCAAATGCTCTTGGAGTCGAACGCTTCCGAACAATCCTCCCGCATGGTGGCGATGAAGAATGCTTCGGATGCTTCCGGAGAGATGATCGATGATCTGACTTTGGCATTCAATAAAGCCCGACAGGCCAATATTACTCGCGAAATATCGGAAATTAATGCCGGCATGGCAAGTGTAAATTGACAGAAATTAATTAAAATTATTTTAAATTAATAAAAATTATGCAAAAAACAGGAACAATCAAGAGAATCATCGGTCCGGTCGTGGACGTTTATTTTTCCGAATATTTACCCGATATCTACAGTGCCTTATCGGTCAAAAATGGCAACAAGAAAATTATTCTGGAAGTCGAACAGCATTTAGGCGGGGGAGTTGTCCGAACGGTTGCCATGGATTCGACGGATGGCCTTGCCCGCGGTGTGGAAGTGACAGACACCGGCGCGCCTATCTCGGTGCCGGTGGGTAGTGTTACTCTCGGTCGTATTTTCAATGTTCTCGGTGAAGTGATCGACGATGGTAAGGAAGTCGTGGCCAAAAATAAATTACCTATCCACCGCAAAGCCCCTGAATACGTAAGGCAAGCGATCAAGGTAGAAATTCTCGAAACAGGCATCAAGGTCATCGATCTCATTTGCCCGGTGCTCAAGGGTGGAAAAGTGGGGCTCTTCGGCGGGGCCGGCGTAGGAAAAACCGTAGTCATTCAGGAACTCATTCACAACATCGCTTCTAAGCACGGCGGCTATTCTGTTTTTGCCGGGGTGGGTGAACGCACGCGCGAAGGAAATGACCTTTATCACGAAATGAAGGACTCTGGCGTCATTGATAAAGTAGCCATGGTTTTCGGACAGATGAATGAGCCGCCAGGCGCGCGCCTGCGCGTAGGACTCTCGGGCCTCACTATGGCGGAATATTTCCGCGATACGGAAGGCAAGGATGTCCTTTTATTCATCGACAACATTTTTCGTTTTACTCAAGCTGGCTCGGAGGTCTCCGCGCTTTTGGGCCGTATTCCTTCGGCGGTGGGTTATCAGCCGACACTCTCTACTGAAATGGGCATACTGCAAGAGCGTATTACTTCTACCGATAAAGGTTCCGTCACTTCCGTCCAAGCGGTGTATGTGCCGGCGGATGACCTGACTGACCCTGCGCCGGCTACGACCTTCGCGCACCTCGACTCTACCGTGGTCTTAAACCGCTCACTGACCGAAATCGGAATTTATCCGGCCGTGGACCCGCTTGATTCTTCCTCCACAATTCTTGACCCGAACATCGTCGGGGCAGAGCATTACAATGTTTCCCGTGAAGTTCAACGTGTGCTACAGCGCTACAAGGACTTACAAGATATTATTGCTATTCTTGGAATGGAAGAACTCTCGGAGGCGGACAAGGAGCTCGTGGCTCGCGCCCGAAAAATTCAAAAATTCCTTTCCCAGCCCAATTTCGTAGCCGAGCAATTTACCGGAGTAAAAGGTGTGTATGTACCGCTGAAGGATACAATCCGTTCATTCCGCGAGATCCTGGATGGCAAGCATGATGGCAAGTCGGAAGGGGATTTTTATATGAAAGGCGCTCTTTAAAAATTTGAAATAGCTTCTCTCGAAAAGCAATTTCAAAAATAAACATGAGCAAACAATTAAAATTAAAAATCGTAACCCCAGAGCGACTGGTCCTCGAGGAAATGGTGGACCAAGTGTCACTTCCGACCACCGAAGGGGAGATCACAATATTGTCGGATCATATTCCGTTAGTTGTCGGACTTAAATCCGGCGACGTGGTGGCAGTATCTGGCGGGGAGCAAATACCCATGGCCGTGGCCGGAGGATTTTTGGAAGTAAAAAAGAATGAAGAGGGAATTACTGAAGTTGCGGTCTTGGCTGACTTTGCGGAGCACGTTGCAGAGCTCACAGATCAAAAGATTGAAGAGGCCAAGAAAAAAGCGGAGGAGTTAAAAAAGAAAATGACGGATAAAAATGAGGTGGACTTCGAGCACTTTGAAGCCGAACTGGAGCGTTCCCTCACTCGGGTAAAAATTGCGGACAAGTGGCGCAAAAGGAAATATCGGAAATAAAAACTACATTAGACCACATTTTTATTTGACTTTCAATACTAAATGTGCTATAAATGCACAGTGTTTTGTTCGCTCGGGAGTTCTGCGTCCCGAGCCGTTTCGTTTTGCCGGTAGCAGAGCCGGCCTGTGAGGAACAAATGATATACCGTATAAACGCAGCACTCGAGCTACAGCAGGTGGCAGCCGCATACGAGGCGGTTGCTATGTTTCCGGCACGGCCCGGCCACGCCGTGAGCGTACTTGAGCTCGATGGCCAGTTCGCGCTCGCTGCCGTCTTCGTGGACGGCAGCACGGAGGAGGCGGGCGACGTTCTCCGCGCACTCCACTCCGCGGGGGTGGAACACGTCCTCGTGGAGGCGCTCGCAGCGCCGTTTCGGTTGATGGTCACCTCGACCATCGGCCAGCGGTTGAAGCGTGAACCCGTGGACCCGCTCGCGCGGGTTCACGAGGTGCTCGGCGTCGAGGAGCTCCTCGACGCCATCAACAATTGGTCCGGGGCGACTC
>Ga0155566_134_pt1 | contig 8846 bp, 6 predicted proteins | sample RifCSPhighO2_12_FD_107223 | JGI IMG/M metagenome (GOLD analysis project Ga0155566, IMG submission 107223) | Candidatus Nomurabacteria bacterium RIFCSPHIGHO2_12_FULL_44_22b
GTTACTTGCACTTTACCGTCATAAGGATATTTCTCATAAATCCTCCGGCACAAATCTCTAGCCAAGGTGTATTCGCGTGGCATGTAATTCTCGGTCTTGACTGTAGCGTATCCTTTCATAATACCCTGGTCCCCCGCCCCGCCCACATCCACGCCGTGGGCAATACTCGGACTTTGTTTTGATAAATTGACGATAACTTTAAAATTCTTATTCTCTTTGCCGACAATTTTTCTGATTATTGATTCAAGGTCGGGAGCGGCATGGCTGGTTACTTCACCGTTTACCGTAATGAGATTATGCCCGCCCATTACCTCTACGGCCACTCGGCTTTCCTTGTCCTCTGCGAGATACGCGTCCAAAATTGAGTCCGCAATAAAATCACAAATCTTATCCGGATGGCCGGGACTGACAAACTCGGCAGTTTTTATAGACATAAAAAAGGAAAAGTGATACCCTTGGTAGTAATGGTAAAAAGTATAATCAATGAAAATGATTTAAGCAAGGCGGACGTGGTGCTTTTGGGCGCGCCTTACGAAAAAACGGCATCCTCGCATAAAGGCACGGTCGGGGGCCCGAGTAAAGTCGTGGAAATGCTTGATTCTCAAATAGAATTTTTCGACCGGAATTTCAAAGTGAATGTAAATTATTTCGTGAAAACCGCGTATCTTTCGCTCAAACAGATTTCCGAGCTACCGCCCGAGCAGTGTCTGGCAGAAATCAAAAAGATCTGCGACAATTTAGTAGCGCAAGACAAATTTATTTTTCTTCTCGGCGGGGAGCATGCAGTATCCTTGGGACTTTTTCAGGCGCTCGCCGAAAAGCATAATCCAAAAGATGTGACGATCCTGCAAATTGACGCGCATTGCGATCTGCGCAACGACGACAGCGATTATTCGGATACCCCCTCGCCGTTGGCACATTCTGCCATCATGCGCCGGGCCTCGGAGCTCGGCTACCCGATTGTGCAAGTGGGCATCCGCACTTATAATGAAGACGAATATAAATATTTTAGCGACAAAAAAAATAATGTAACAGTTTTTGAATGGAGAAAAGGAGCAATTCCAGTCGAAGACATACTTGGAGCAATAAAAACTAAATATCTTTACATTACGGTGGATGTGGACGGTTTTGATCCCTCTGTTTTTCCGGGCACGGGCACGCCTGTGCAAGGCGGGCTGTCTTGGTATTACGGAGTTGACTTCATAGAGCAATCAATTAACAAATTTGAACTTATCGGCGCCGATATCGTAGAAGTATCTCCCGAGGCAGATACCGTCCAGACCGAATACGGCGCCGCCCAACTTGCTTATACTATGATCGCGAATAAATTTAGGAGTAAACTACGTAGTTAAGTATGTAGTTTGGAAAATCTTTTTTCGGTAGATGCAAAATAATATAGTTATATCTAGAATTAAAAAATAGATACCAAACGAATATATAGGGAAGAACCAATTTTTGATTATAATTAGACCAACTATATTAGAAATAATTGGAAACAAATAAGGAGCCCACATTTCTGTCTCGGGGAATTTCCAAGATTTTACAATCGTGGGTACTGATGCTAAGGCATCACTTAATATTGCAAAAAGGACTGATATCCCCAGGTTGTGTGTAAATATATAAAATACTAATGCAAGGAAAGAAAACAAGCCACAATATATATCGAAGGCACTAATTTTCCAAAATCCATTTTTCTTCAAAATGGCTGCAACCATAACTATCAAGGATCCAAACCCTGCCACAAATATTGGCAAAATTGAAAGTCCAGCTCCCGCCTTAATCTGAAAAAAAACACCAAGAAACGGCGCAAGCGTCCAAAAAAACCAAGAAACTAGATTGGGTTTTGTGTATCCCTTAATTATACTTTGGACATATAAAATATGACCAACGAAATTTAGAGATACGGCAAAGTAAATGATGTTTTCAAAAATCATATCCCCTCTTTTTTGAGCTCGTCGGTGAGTTCACGCGCCCGGCGAGAAAGCTTGTTCGGAAGTTTTATATGGAGCTTGATGAGCAAATCGCCGCGCTTGCTTTTGGAAACCGGCACGCCCTTGCCGCGCACCCGGAGAATTTCATTTACGGATACCCCTTCCGGAATAGTCACTTCAATTGGCCCGTCGAGCGTCTCAAGGGGATACTTGGTGCCGAGCATCGCATCCGTTAGTTTTAAATTCAAATTCATTACGAGATCGTTGCCATCACGTTTGAATACCGCATGCGGTGTTACGTTCACTTTTATATACAAATCACCCGCAGTGCCATGGGATATTGCTTCGCCCATTCCCGACATGCGGATCATTTCGCCATCGCGAATGCCGGCTGGAACAACGATCGAGATTTCCTCTTCCTGGCGCAGAACTCCCTTGCCCTTGCATTTATCACATAATTCCTTCGGCACTTCACCCGCGCCGTGGCATTCCTCGCAAACTTTGGTGTTGGAAATTGTCCCCAGAAATGATCTTTTGGTTTCACGTATAGTCCCTTGTCCGTTGCAGCGCTTGCACCTTTCCATTGCCGCCCCGGCCTTGGCACCGGCGCCATGGCATGCGGCGCAGTTGGAAGTTTTGGTGATTAGGATTTTTCGGTTAGCGCCGAAAATGGCGTCGGCGAAAGCCAGGGTGATCTCCGTAGAAATATCCCGCCCTCGGCGCGTCTCTCGTCTGCCTCCGCCCATCCCACCGCCGAAAAAATCGCTGAAAATATCATTTAGATTTCCAAAATCGAATTCCGTCCCGCCGCTGGCGAAATCAGAGAAACCAAAGCCCTCTCCGCCATAGGCGGATCCGCCTTGGGCGGAAAATCCATCGAATCCGCTGCCGTATTGGTCGTATTTCGAGCGCTTGGTATCGTCCGAGAGCACTTGATAGGCCTCATTCACTTCCTTGAATTTCGCTTCGTTGCCTTCTTTTTTGTCGGGGTGATATTTATGCGCCAATTTATAGAACGCCTTTTTTATTTCGTCCTTGGAAGCGCCCTTGTTCACGCCCAAAACATTGTAGTAATCTTTAGCCATAATTTTATTTTAATTAAAAATCTAAAATTGTCAAGAGTTAATTTAAATCATTGGTTCTGCCTCGCCTTCTTTTTTGATTTTTTCTACAGATTCAATGTTGCCTTCTTCACCCGCTGGTATTGCTTCGCCTTTTTCTCGCGCCTTCCTTTTTGCTCGGCCTTCAATAATCGCTTTTTCTTCCGCACTGCGGATAATCGTGGCCTCTTCTTGGGCAATTAATTTCGCGGCATCATTTTTAGATATGGAATACTTCCGGCGCGAGGCCTCCTTGATTTCTTTTTTATATGAAGGATGGGTAGCCGGCAGGACTCGGAGGGACTCGGCCGAAAAAGGATCATAGGATTCTCCATCAATAGTCATCTTAATATAAAATTCGGCTACGGCCAGATTGATCATGTCCTTTACATCGAAGAGCGGGGCAAATTCCGGTTTTAATTTGACTGCATCCTCCCCGCCAACTCGAAAACAAACGAGGGTTCCGGTGTTTCCGAGCACGGCGTGCTGTACTTCCGGAATGAGCTGGCCCATATATTGATTGGCGATAGTGAGGTTCAGCGCATATTTGCGGGCTTCGGATAAAATATTTTCGAATGTCCGAGTCACAATGTTGTGAAACTCGTCGATGTATAAATAAAAGTCCTTGCGTTGCTCCTCCGGAACACCCGCCCGCTCCATTCCGGCTTGTTTGATTTTGGTCAAAAACATTGAACCGAAAAAGCTGGAGTTTTCTTCACCAATGCGGCCTTTGGCGATATTAATCAGGACGATTTTCTCTTCGTTCATTAATTTACCGATGTCAATTTTATTTTGCTTCTGGCCGAAAATATTGCGCAGGAGCGGGTCGGAGAGAAATTGCCCGAGCTTGTTCACCAAGGGAATAATGGCGTCGGTATCAAACTTCTCCGACCAATCGGCGAATTCAATGGCGAAGAAGCGTTTTACCATGTCGTCAGTAATGTATTCCACCACCTTTTGACGATAATTACGGTCGGTCAACATGGAAATCATTCCGCGCATGGTGGCGTGGGGGTAATCGAGAAGCGCCAGGCAAGTAAAGCGGAAAACGTGCTCTAGGCGCGGAGTCCAGTTGGCTCCGAATTGCTTCTCCAGCACTTCGATGAGTCCCTGGGTCAAAATAAATTTAAAAGCCGGATCCACGTTGGCCAGCGGATTAAAGGAAGCCGGAAAATCGACGTCCGAGGGATTAACAATGCATACGTCTTCTATACGTTCTTTCGGTATGTAGTCCAATATCGCTTCCATCACGTCGCCGTGCGGATCAATGAGACACAGACCGTGATTGTAAGTTACGTCCTGACGGATTAGAAGCTCCAGGAGTTTCGTTTTGCCCACCCCGGACTTGCCGACAATATAAAGATGGCGCCGGCGGTCCAGGCGCTTCACGCCGAAAATAAATTTTTTCTCCTCCAGCGCCGCCACATAATTCGTCCGCCCAATGAAAGACACTTCGGAAGGGTCCACCTTGCCAAAGACCGGCAATTCCGGTGGGGGCGGACCGTATTTGATTATCTGGACTCGATTCGGCTTGGGCATAGGTCTATTTTATCACATTTTTGCTTGTTTTTTCATCGGCCGCCATTTTGTTCATTCTATAAAAAACCCCATCTTTATTGTTTATCAATTTCCCGTAGCTTCCCTCTTCTACTATTTGTCCGTGCTCCATTACTGCAATATTGTCGGTATATTTCAGCGTGCCTAAACGATGGGCAATTATGAGAAATGTTTTATCTTGGCCGTATTCTCCAAGCAATTTCTCCATTATTTTTCCTTCGGTCTCGGAATCAAGTGAGCTCGTGGCTTCATCCAATATTACAATCGGCGCATTTTTATAAATCGCCCGCGCGATACCCAGGCGCTGACGCTCGCCACCGGAGAGCATGTAACCTTTCTCGCCTATCAATGAATTTAATCCATTAGGCAATTTGTTTATTACTTCTTCAAGCTGAGAAATTTTAATTGCTTTATTTAAAAGTTCACTGTCTTCTCCTCGCATCATCGTGATATTGTCCCGCAAGGAAAGATTGAAAAGTTCGGTTTCCTGGAGCACCACGGTAATATTGCCCAAGGTCTCATTGTGAGCAATCGAATAATAATTTTGCATATTTTTCCCTTGGCCTATTTTAAATTCCCCCGACTGGAGCGCATATAATCCTAAAATTATTTTCGCTAGGGTTGACTTGCCGGAGCCCGATAGTCCGGCCAGGCCGGTCTTGGTATTTCTCTTGAGCATTAAACTGAAATTCGCGAGTCCGACCTGCCCCGAGCCATACTGCATGCTGCCGTTTTTAATTTCTATCCTATTCCATTCTTTCGGAAAACTTTCATTCCCTCGCTTAATAAATTCCGTTTCCCGAAAAATAGGCATCATGTTGCCAAGATCAGACCGGAAATCAATCATGTCTTGATACAGATCACTAACATCTCCTAAGTATCTTCCTAGTCTGTCAAAATAACTATAAAATATTAGAACCATTCCTACAGTAATGATGTTGGACAAAACTGAAATTCCAACTAAATAAAGAAAAAGTCCAATGGTAATTCCGTTTAAAAATTGCAAAAACTTCCACTTCAAATTAACGGCGTTGGTTTTTTGTATTGATATATCACGAGAAAGACTTTCCTTGTCTAAAACTCTACCCACCGTTCCCTTTTCATTCCCTAATGCTTTTATAGAAAGCATGTTATGGGCGCTTTCCACTAGAACACCCCCAGCGGATTGATTTAATTTATTAAACTCATCACTCAAAACAAAAACTTTTCTCCCAAAAACAAATTCTATACACAGAAATAGAGTTATGTATGTGAACACTAAAATGAACAATTTAAAATCTACAGATAAGAAGAATATAGCCACCCCAAGACTGTTGGAAAAAATTTTTAATAATTCCCGACGAAGTAATTTAAGCCAGCCGTTAACAGATTCGGCACCTGTGAAAATTCTTTGAAGTTTGTTGCCTGTATTTTCTTTGTTGTGCCATTCCAAGGAAAACTCAGTTAATCTCTCAAATCCCAAAGTCCGCGCTCGAGTGCGAGCTTTAAGGCCGATTATGGCTAATGCATTTTTGCTTTTTAATCGGATAAGCGAAGCTATAAACCAGGACCCAGTAAGAAAAATTAAGTAAGAATAAAACTTCGAAAGGGATTCACCCGCTTCGTAGTTGGCAAAGAAGTCAACAATTCTTCCGACAACGAAGGCTGGCACTAAATCATATAAGAAAATTATTGCGAGAGTAAAAAAATAAAACACAAACCTCTTACGGTCCCCCGCTAAAAAATACCAAATTGACTTCGGTACGTCTAGCCAGGAAAAATTTTTCGTCTCGCTTTGCATCTTGCTCATTTGTTAATAATATCTGCGATAGCTGAGTTGATTAACATTTATTCTAATAAACTTCCTGTTGGTAACATTTTTCACAGTATATCACTTCGGGTCTCTCTGGTGCGTAACTCGTTTCGAATTCTGCTTCGCACCTACTCTTATGATGCGGATGTGATTTTTCGCACATACACTGTCTGTGCCAGAGCTTGAGGGGATTCCTTCTTGCTAACCGTTCGAAATGTCTACAGTTAGGGCAAAGACGTGGCAAGGCCACGTTATTTTTTTTATAGAATTGCAATTCATCCTCACGTATTTTAAACGCCTCTGTGCATTGCTGGTTACACTCGCCTTTATGCACGCATTCAATAACTTTGCCAACAAGAGATTCGTCAGCATCCTTTATATGATCCGGTAAATCTTCAGCTTTAAAATCGGAAATGTATTCTCTTTTTTCATTTGCCTTCCATGTAAATCCATATTTTACTGCCTCTTCTTTTTTCAAAGGGTAATATTCCCCTGCAATTGTCTCGTTGTAGGCAAATGGCGAAAACCCGATTGGAAAAAATTCTCCATATCTATATTCTCTGCCTAAGGCATCTATGAAGGGCATTTCGTTCATGTGCTTGATAATTTTCGGGAGTAATTTATTGTATTCCTCTTTAGTATATTTCTTATTTAAAATAACGTATTCGCTATTGCGAATACCGACACACCCAAAAATATTTTTTGAACTGTAACACATATAAATATATTGATTATCTAGAGAACCGTGATTCAAAACGCCAAAGTAGTTACGCATGCCATGATGACCGAAATCTACGCCTTCGTATAAAAGTTCACTATGGTCTCCTATGCCATAACCGTCGTAGCCATTTTTTAATCCGAACGTGTGAACGCAATATTTGCAATCCTCAAGCTCATCATAGACATCAAATACATACTGGCAGTTCTTTGCGTTCATTATCATATCGCCGGTTGTGTTATTGGACTTCAAAATACTCGCAAAGCGACGAGGTTGCTTCAATAAAAACTTTTTAAATTTTTGTTTGAAGCTCTCTAAACTACGATAGCTTCCGAAGTCGTATTTTGACCGCTTTTTTTCGTATTCTTCCTTTTGGTATTCTTTGTTGAAAATGCAGTGCGATTTATGGCGAAGATTAACACAGCCTAGCGAATCTTGTACATTAATACACGAAGTAAGAAAATGTGAATTAATTGAATCGTCGCTATCATAACTAAAATGTGTTTGATAAATATTATTGCAAAAGGCATCGTCGTAACATTTTTCTGAGCTCATGACTATATATAGGTCGAGGGAATCTTTAACTTTATATATACCGTCAGAATAGGAAACATTTTCTGCAACCATCGAGCCGTATGTTAAATAACAGTTTTTCATGTCAGCAGTATGGTTAACGTAATCGCTATTAACAACATTTGTGTTACCCAGGTTCGGCAGTGGAATTCTGTGCAGTAGTTCTTGCCATTGCTGGAAAAACGGTTTCGAAAAATCGTAATCTTTGCCATATGCGGTAGGATCCCACTTATCGCTCCACCAAATATCTCTATCATAAATAGTAAATCCACTATCGGGCGAAAACATCGAAACAACTTTCTTTCCGGAAAATGCGCATATATTGTGATAAAGAGCTCGTTCGTTACGCCAAACTAATCTTCTCATTGCCCGGCATTCCGGGCAAAATGTCGGCGGCGGAACTTTGATTTTTTCATAAAATCCAAAATCCTCCGGCTCAATGGTAAAATTACCTTTACAATTTTGGCACACCATATTTTGTGACTTATACTCCATAATTTTACAATTTCCTGCCCCGTATGAAGCTTCGCTTTCGTTCGGGGTGGCATTTTTTAGTCTCGCTTTGCATAATTAATACACTTCTTGTTGATAACACTTTTCGCAATAAACTATCTCTGGCCTGTCGGGAGCGTAGTTAGTGGTGATTTCGCGCTCGCACTTGGCACAATTGCGTGTCCAGAACTTATATGGCCCGCGGCGAATAATTCGGTTCTGGTGTCTGCAATAAAAGCATTTGCGTGGGAGTGGTATGTTCATTTTCCGATAAAACTGTAATTCTTGCTCAATTATTTTATAATTCCTTTTGCATGCTATGCATCGTAAAATTTCGAGAGTTACAGAATCTGAAACATCTCTGATGTGATCGGGAATATCTTCTGGCTGTAGTGTCTCCTTCCCTTCCGTTTTCTGTATGTCATCTTCCCACTTAAACCCTTCTTGCAGAACTTGTTCTTTGCTCAAGGGAAAATTGTCTTGAGCCATAGTTTCATTGTAGGAGAACGGGGCAAGTTCTGGTGGAATTATAAGGCCATATGAATCTTTTAGTTTTAATTCTACAATAATCGTGTTACGCAATTTTTCGTATTCAGCTTTTGAATATTGTTTGTTTAATATGCAATATTTGGCATTTTTGAGCCCATCACACCCGATGCAGTCATGGCAATATCTAAGACCAA